>Ga0268359_12264_pt1 | contig 24399 bp, 21 predicted proteins | sample BioMet11_FD_194416 | JGI IMG/M metagenome (GOLD analysis project Ga0268359, IMG submission 194416) | Sewage microbial communities from Oakland, California, United States - Biofuel 11 (PacBio Assembly) | ecosystem: Engineered > Wastewater > Sewage > Unclassified | place: USA: California | collected...
ATATTATCCGCAACAAAGAAATTACATGGAGCGCAAGTTTAACTGCTTCCGTCCTTAAATCCGAGGTTAAAAACTTTACGGCGGAGAAGACATTCTTTGGTCTGACCCTACGGGAGGCGATTCACGTGCAAACTACATCTACAGAGAGGGACAATCTACCCTTGCATTCTGGGGACGTGAGTGGGCCGGTGTTAATCCTGCAAACGGAAAACAAGTATGGTACATCAATGGTTCTAAAGAGGATGAGGCAAACTTTAAAGAGGGAGTTGACGGCAATTCAAATATGCCGGCAGATGGGCTTCTTATGACTACAATGATGCTAATGAAAAAATCATAGGAGACGGTGTTCCAAAGATTTACGGCGGTATCAATACAAACGTTACATGGAAGAACTTTACTCTTGGATTAAACTTTATTTACAAACTTGGCTGCTGGCTGTATGACGGCGCAGAAAAGGATATAAATGATGATGGTTACTATTGGACAAGAACTCGTTCTGCTTTTGTAGCAAAGAACAGATGGACTCATGAGGGTCAGGTAACAACAGTTCCTCAGATTCAAGGTGTAGACTTGACTGACGCCATGATTAAGAGTACCCGTCACCTACACCATGGAGATTTCTTAAGACTTAAGACAGTAACCCTTGGTTATAATCTTCCTAAAACGTGGATTTCTAAAGTTGGATTGCAGAACGCAAGAGTGTATTGCAGCGGCACCAACCTATTTACATGGGCAGCTTATAATGAGGTTGACCCTGAGACTAACCAATACAGCACAAGAGGTTGGGAAACACCTTTCTGCAAGGTTATTACCTTTGGATTGGAACTTGGTTTTTAACTGATAAAACTGTAAGAAAATGAAAAAATTATATACTATAATATTAGTTGTATTAAGTTTGTTTGCATTCACGTCCTGCAATGATTTTCTGGATATGAAACCGACAAACAGCGTTGACTCAGAAGGCTCAATTTCAACCGCAAGAGATGCAGAGGTTGCTATCAACGGTTTGGTAAGAGAGATGTTGAGTACTTCACTATACGGCCGTAACATTCTGCTTTATGCAGATGCCAAAGGCGGAGATTACACTGTTGTTTCAAACGGAAGAGGTTCCGACGGAACTTTATACATTCAGTCATACCTCCGTTTCCGGAACATATTCAGGTTTCTGGAGCGTAGGTTATACTTGCATTGCACAAATAAACAGTGTTTTAGAGAGTATTGACGAAGTAGAAAAAGCCGGTACAAAAGAGGATTTCAGCGATGCTAAAGGCCAGCTTTATACTTACAGAGCAATGATTTATTTGACCTTGTGAGAATGTACGGAAAAGACTATAACGTTGATAAAGCCGCTCTTGCGGTTCCGTTGGTTACGTCAACTCTGGCAACAAATGAGAAACCTTCACGCGCTACCGTTAATGACATCTACACTCAAATAGTCAACGATTTGACTACAGGAGCGGGCTTGATTGGAAAGGATGCTCATAACGGCTACATCAACTACTATGGCAACCTGGCAATTCAGGCTAGAGTTGACATGGAGATGGGCAAATATGCAGAAGCCCTTGCAGCTTGCAAAGAAATCATTAAGGACGGCGATTACTCATTGTACTCAATTCAGAATGGGTAGATTCATGGAAGAAGCCAATTCGGAAGCGAATCCATAATTGAGTTTGCAGTTAACATTAATGAGGCTGACCACGGCTCTTCTTGCCTTGGCGAGACTATCAGCCGCGAGAATGATTGCGACGGAGATTCTGACGGATTATTTGTTGCAAGTGATTTCTGGCTGGCCAGAATGAAAGAAGATGCAAACGATATTCGCTGGGGCATTATGGCTTATGATGAGTTATCTAAGACCAGATTTGGCTCATGCTATAAATATCTTGGAAGTACCTCTCTTTCAGGAGATGGCAAGGCCGGATATACAGCTGTTAACATTAAGCTTTGCAGACTTTCTGAAATATATCTAATTGCTGCAGAAGCTGCATTTAGAACAGGCAATTTAAAAGAAACAGATGGTGCCGCTTACTATCTGAATCAGATTAGAAAGCGTTCTCCTAACTTGGCTGCCGCTACTGAATCAACTGTTACTCTGGATATGATTCTATCAGAAAAGAGCAAGGAGTTATTTGGAGAGGGTCAGAGATATTGGGACCTAATCCGCTGCAACAAGAGTATCACTTATAATGATGTAATCGACGGCGGAGGAGGGAGAACTTCCTCACCCTTACAGAGAGTCAACAATTGACAGAACGTTCTTCAGAACCATTCTTCCTATTAGCCAGGATGACATCAATGCAGATGCCAATCTGGTACAGAACCCTGGTTATTAGTAGATTACATACAGCGGTAGATTACCGCGACTGCAAAAAAAGAAGCAGCCGAAAAATACGGCTGCTTTTTTTTACCCGTCGGGATACCCCGACTCGAACGGGGGACCTCCTGCACCCGAAGCAGGCGCGCTAAGCCAACTGCGCCACATCCCGAAACTTTCTCCTTGCGGAGCAAATCAAATGCCCCTTGTGGAGCAAACTCGCACTCCTTACGGAATGCGGGGGCAAATATAGAAATTATTTGCAGAACTTCTTATTAAACGCACTCTTTAACTGAGCCATAGCCTGCTCAACGGTTGAACGCGAGCAACCGATGTTAATTCTCATAAAGCCCTCTCCTCCAGGACCAAATACGGCTCCATCATTAAGGGCAAGATGCGCATCATCTGATATGAAACTGTAAAGTTGTTTCTGCGTCAAACCAAGATTTCTGAAATTAATATAAATCAAAAATGAAGCCTGCGGTTTTATCATTGTAATAAGCTGCATTCTGCGCTCATACATCTGCCTGCCTCCTTTAGCTTTTGAAACGGTATCAACAGTAAAATTATCTTTCAAGAACTTCTCAACGTAATTCACATTACCCTGCATATATTTAAGCACCTGCTTAAGCCACTCGTAACCCTCCGGTGTATAGACATATCTGTCGGGAATAAAAGAATAAACATTGCCTCCGTCAAACTCTCCGTCATCCAAATATTTAGCAAATGCGTCGTGCAGTTTTTTGTTTGTGGCAATCCACTCGCTGCTTCCAAGGCCGGCACAATTGAAGGTTTTGCTCGGAGCATGAAACGTTATGGTATTCAAGGCCTGACCGGCATTAACAGTTGCAAACGGAATGTGTTTGAAAGGAGGAAAAGTGAGGTCACAATGAATCTCATCTGACAGCACAAGCACCCTGTTCTGCAAACATATTTTTGCAATTTCTTCCAGTTCCCGACGGGTCCATACTCTTCCGCCGGGATTGTGAGGATTACAGAGAATCATGGCTTTACAGCCCTTTATCTTTTTGCGGAAATCCTCAAAATCCAACTCAAATTGCTCTCCGCAATTTGAAGTTTTTTATTTGAAGCATTTTCTCCTGCAGCACCGTCCTTTAATTTCAAATTGCAATTAACAAGCTTGCACCCGGCCGCAAGAATCTGCAGACGGAAAGGAAAATAAACCGGAGGCATAATTAAAACCTTATCTCCCGGCTTGGTAAAACATCTTAAAGCATGACAAAGACCTACAACTATTCCGGGAACAAAGCCAATGTTTTCCGCCTTTATATTCCACCCATAACGCTTTTTAAACCAATAAATTATAGATTTATACCACTCCTCCGGACGGCGTGCATAACCAAGCACTTCATGCTCATTTCTTTTGTTAAGGGCATCCATCAAAAACGGAGGCGTACGGAAATCCATATCCGCCACCCACATGGGAAGCAAATTCTTTTTATGCCATCTCTCCTCTACCGAATCCCACTTCAAACAATCAGTGTTTCTGCGTTCAATGATTTCATCAAAATTATATTTAACCATTATCATTTATATTTTGGAAGGCTGAAAGCAAAGTTTGCGCCGCCCAATTCAGACTTTGAATACCAGATTTTTCCGCCGCTCTGTTCTATTATACTCTTGCTGATTGCAAGTCCAAGCCCGTTGCCGCTGCTCTTTGTTGTAAAGTTTGGAGTAAACAATTTTGACATGTCTTCCTCTTTAACTCCATCTCCATTGTCCTCTACCGCAACAACATATCCTCCCCTTTATCTTGAAGAGATATCCTTATAAATCCCTTGCCGGTTGCACTCACTTTCTCAAGAGCCTGTATTGCATTGGAGATCAGATTAACCAATACTCTGACTAGCTGTCCCTTCCTTGCATAAACATTGCACCCCTCAGAATCATAGCCAAAGAAATTCTTATATTATCCTGTGTATCAAACAGTATCTTTTGTTCTCTTATAACCTCATACAAATTTACTACAGAGTTATCTTCTACAAAAAATTTTGCAAAACTGCTAAATTCCGATGCAGTATTGGATAAGATATCTATCTGCTCCAAAATGGAATTCCCGGTATCTTCAAACTTCTCTTCCCATCCGGGCGCATTTTTCTTCTTCAACATTATAAGTCTCTGAATGCTAAGTTTCATAGGTGTAAGAGGATTTTTAATCTCATGGGCAATTCTGCGCGCCATCTCACTCCAGGCCCTTTCTCTCTCAGTTTGCGCCATCTGTTTTGTACTTGCAGCCAAAGAATCCACCATCTTATTATATGCCCCCACCAAAAGTCCCAATTCATCTTCACTTTTATAGTTGATGTGCTCCGGATTTTTTGATACGTCTATGAACTGCATCTTTACCGCTTATTTGAGCCAACTGGCCTTGTAACAGGAATTGGAAAGCACCGTACCAAAGAATATTGCAATAATCAGCAGTATTATGTAAACGTTAATAATTGCCGCAACAACGGAGGAAGGGATCACCCCTCAAAGAAGTTGTCCTGGAGAAATACGGAATATTTACAATTGCTATAAGTTTGCCGTTTCACATTAAAGATAGGAGAATACAAAGAATAATAATGAAATATTCCAACTCAGCTCTTTATTAAACACTTGGACTCCTTGTCTTAAGGACAAGTTCAGAATAAGCCTTTGAATTCATTCTGGATGAGAGCACAAATTTCTCAAACAATTCAGGTTTTGTAGAAGCGGATAAGTTTGCCGTGCGGGTCATAAAGATTTATGTCCACTTGAGTATCATTGGCCAGCCTGTCCATGGTCTGGAATAAATCATTGGAATTGATATCCGTGTAATCACGCGCATAAGAACAATAAGTAGAGAGCGTCTTCTGCACCGTCTGTATTTTTTCTTCCAGCCTCAGCCTGTTGCTTCCGTTATAGTAATTGATACTAAACCAAACTGTTCCAAGAGCCAATACTATAAGCGCACCAACAAGTGCGGATGTAAGCAAATATGTCAGTTTTCTTCTAAGAGATTTCTTTGGACCTTTCAACCTTGATACCGCTCTCAGCCTTGCTCTCCTTACGCGCAAACAATAAAAAATATTGCACAATAAACAGCATCAAATAAGAGAATGAAACAATATAAGGAAACAAGGAACGTTTAGGACGGCTGATAACCACCAGGTTATCATCAGAAACCTGATTGACAAAATGAACGCATTTATCCTTTATCTCAACGGCAAAACCATTGCGAGTTTTATATTTCTCGGCAGAAATAGGATAGTTATAATTGCCTTTATAAAGAGTAAGGCGTCCGTTAAAATATTTTGCGTATGAATAATCCGAAGGAATAACGGTATTATCCTGCTGCTGATAATCAAACAGTTCATTAGGGTATCCCGACGGATCTTCTGCAAACCTTGAATCTATTTCAATATAAAGATTTACCGGTCCTCCCTCCGTCAAGTATCTGAATATGCCAAGGTAACCAACCTTCCCTTTATAATTGCTCAAGTAAAAGAAACTGCTTCCATCCGCAATTGGCATTGCGTCATACTGTGCAAGCAAGGCCTCATAATACTGCGTACAATCAACAAGTTGCGGCAGCGGCAACACATCATTGGGACGGCAAATAGTAAGACTGATAAGATATTTTTGCTTAATGCTCTGGAAATAAAGCTCAGAAAATCTTTGTTCCAAAAGTTTAAGATTTTCTTTTGGGAGATTAAGTATTATTGCAGAGATGGGATCTTTGGCAAGCTTCATCTCTATTGAACGCAATTCCAGTTCCAGCCCCAAATCCCTCTCTATTGAGAGCTTGTTTGTCACAACTTTGCTCCACTCGCATTCTTTTTAAAGCTCAGGTAATTTGTTGTAAGCAAGGTATATAGAGAGACGGCAAAAATGAATATCAAAATATTTTTGGTGGAGAGCAAATAATATGTTCTCTTAAGGCCGATTGTTTTTGCGGCATTCTGAACGGAAAAAAGCAGGGTTAAAAACAGCAGAGCATAAGAGAGATAGCAAAGAACAGAATAGAAATTCAACTGTGTAATTCTGTAAAGTTCCAGAACAATTGTTGAGTTGTTTATCAGAGAGCGAAACGTGAAATTTATGTAAATGAAAAGAACTATCGGGAGCAGGACAAGTGGTATCTGAAGAGCAAATTTCCTCCAGCCGGAATGAGTTTTAACATATTGTAAACAATTGATTCTAAGCATATAGATTCCAAGAACCAATAGGAATACATATAAGTTGTTTAACAGCAAATTCCCGAGAGATGAGAATATTCCATTATCTGCATAAAGAGTTGGAGAGAACATGTCTGATTCTAATCTTACATAGCCGCCAAAATGAAGACACAGAACGCGCAGTAAAGTAAGTCCCTAAAGTGAAATATCAGAAACGCGTTAAGCGTTCTCTTCCGGTAAAAAAATGAAAAAAATCCGCAAAGCGCCAATGCGATGGCAATCCAAACCAGAAGGCTGACGCTCCTAGGAACCTTTTGATGTAACATCCTCTATTACAGCAAATAGAACATCTCCGCCATCGCTTTTAACAATTGCTCCGTCATCAAAATTTATAGGTACAATATCCAATCTTCGCGGCAACTTAAGTCTTGGATTAATAATAGAAGACCCCGTTGCATCTGATGCCTGAGAATCTGTTTTTATAAGCAGCCCGCTATTACTTTCTTATTCCCTCTTGCATAAACTTTTACAACATACCATGATGAACCAAGATTCACATATTGCTCTCTTCCCGTAAGATACGCAAACGGAGAATCAAACTGATTATGACTCCCCATATAATGAATCCTGTAAAGTTGCATATACGCGGGCAGCGTCAATATCCACATCATCATTACTAATCGGAAATTGATTTACCCAAGACTGCAAAGTATCCGCGCAGTAACGATACAACACCATATCACTCGGGAAAATCCTCAAAACTAAGCCAGTCGTAAGACGGCTTTGTTTAGCGCGGCATTGGCATACCCTTCCAAAATCTTCTGTCTGTCACGGATAATATGCTCAACTTTAGAAGGCCTGCCCCTTAAGAGATGTACTCTGAGGAGTAACAAAAAAAGAAACCGCACCCAAACCACGGCGCAGATAAAAAACAAAATCGCAATTTTGCTCTTAAAAAAATCCTCTATTTTCCCGACAGCATCTTTAAACACCTCTTGTAATTCACTTATTATAAATCCATTACTGATGATGATAAGGTTCCCCTTTCATGATAGTAAATGCCCGGTACAACTGCTCAATAAAAATCAGCCTCACCATCTGATGAGAGAATGTCATTTGTGATAATGATATCTTCTCATTCGCCCTTGCGTAAACATCCTTTGAAAAACCGTAAGCACCACCCACAACAAAAAAAATCTCTTTGTCCGTGCCTCCGGATAAGAACTTCTGCTCCAAATGTCGTGCCCATCCCACTGAATCAAAAGACATTCCCCGCTCATCCAATAACACAACCCAAGCATTCCCGGCCCTTTTAGCCGCACCATTTTTACCCGTTCCTATCTCTTTGAGAATAAGCAGCCCCTCTTTTTCTTTAATCTGCTCTTCAGTTAAAGAAGAGACATTTTTGAGCGCAGGAATATACACTACGGAAAACTTCACGTAATGTCTCAGTCTCTCCTCATAAATTTGCATACCACTGCTTATGTAAGAGAAATCCGTCTTTCCGGTGCACAGAAGCGTTATTTTCATACAGTGCAAAAATAGCCATTTTTGCCCAACATGGCTTGATTTTTGCAGATTTTTATACCTATATTATGCATTTAAGAATTAAGAACATACGTACTTCTCTAATATCCGCGGCAGCAGCCATATGCATTGCCGCAGGTTTTACCGCAGTAAGTTCTTTTGGCTTTCCGCAAAGAGAAGGAGGAGATGTATTTGTCCCTATTTCTAAATACATCCAAAAGGGAGATGCGGAGAAATTGTCTGCCTGGTTTGCAAATAATTTGGAGATGGAAGTCTTAGGCAGCCCTACTGATTGCAGTAAAATTCAGGCAACTCAGATTATGAAAAATTTCTTTGCAGAGTATACACCAAAACATTTTACAATTCTCCATAAAAGCGGTAATCCGCCAATGAAATATGCCATAGGCAATCTGACGGCCGGCGGTGAAAATTTCAGAGTAATTCTTCTTGTGAGGACGCAACCCTCTCCCGCACAGATACTCCAAATAAGAGTTGAGCGCAGTGCCGGGGCTGTAAATTAACACTTTGTATCTTTTTGCTAAATTTGCAGCACTTGATTTTATAAGTTTAATACGCAAATATGAAAGTACTTATTATAGATGATGAAAAGAGCATCCGTATGGCTCTTAAGGATATCCTTGAGGATGAAGGGCATGAAGTTGCCCTTGCAGAGGATGGGAAAAAAGGTCTTGAACAGGCGCTTGCAAATAATTTTGATGTGATTTTCTGTGACATAAAGATGCCAGGCATGGACGGGGTAGAGGTTCTGGATAAGCTTGTGGCGGAGGGTGTTGAATCTTCCGTTGTTATGATATCCGGCCATGGCTCAATAGATACTGCGGTTGAGTGCATCAAGAAAGGAGCATTTGATTTCATTCAGAAACCGCCGGATTTAAACAGGATTCTCATTACACTAAAAATGCCAGCGAGAAGACTTCCATTGTTAAAGAGAACAAACTCTTAAGAGAAAATTTCCGGAACAGGCATCCAGGAAATCATTGGAGACTCTCCTGCAATTAATCAGGTGAAATCTATAATAGATAAGGTTGCACCAACTGATGCAAGGGTTCTTGTAACGGGTTCTAACGGGACAGGCAAAGAACTGGTAGCAAGATGGTTGCATGAAAAGAGCAACCGCGCCCAAATGCCGTTCATAGATGTTAACTGCGCTGCAATTCCAAGTGAATTGATTGAAAGCGAATTGTTTGGACATGAGAAGGGAGCATTCACATCTGCCGTTAAACAGCATAAAGGAAAATTTGAACAGGCAGACGGGGGCACTTTATTTCTTGATGAAATCGGAGACATGAGTCTGTCGGCTCAGGCAAAAGTTCTGAGGGTTCTGCAAGAAAATAAATTAACAAGAGTCGGAAGCGATAAGGACATTAACGTAAATGTCAGAGTTGTAGCCGCTACAAACAAAAATTTGTCAGAAGAGATTAAAAAAGGAACATTCAGAGAGGATTTATATCAGAGACTTAGCGTGATTATCATACATGTTCCGACATTGGCCGAAAGAAAAGAGGACATCCCTATTCTTGTGAATTTCTTTATAAAACAGATTTGCACAGAAGGCGGAATGCCAATGAAAAAAATCAACAATGATGCAATTGAAGAGTTAAAAAAACACTCTTGGAGCGGAAACATCCGTGAACTACGCAATGTTGTAGAACGTTTATTAATACTTGGAAGCAACCCCGTCACAAAAGCGGATGTTGTTGCATACGCCGCCCCTATATTCAAATAATTTGAAGATTGAAATTTGGTTTTAAAATTGCGTTGAGCCAATCTATCTCCTCTCCCATTGTCATGCAGCTGTTATCCAAAACGATTGCATCTTTTGCTTTTGTAAGAGGGTCCTTTACTCTGTGCTCATCTATGTCATCTCTCTTCTTAAGAGCTGCAAGCACCTCGTCATAAGTATCTTTGGCTCCTTTTAATTTAAGCTCGTCAAAGCGGCGCCTTGCCCTCACCTCCGGAGAAGCCGTCATAAAAATCTTTAATTCCGCATTTGGAAAGACAGCCGTTCCTATATCCCGACCATCCATTACAAGGCCTTTATCACTCCCCATCTTGCGCAAAATTTCATCTACATATTCTCTCACAAAAGGAATTTCCGCAATTCGGCTGACAAGTCCTGAAATCCGGGAAGTTCTAATTTGCTTCTCAATGCATGAACCGTTAAGATATGTCATGCTTCTCCCGTCCGGCCCGGAGGTCTTGAAAAAAATCTCTATTTTATGCAGGACTTTTTGCAATCCAATTTTCTCTACAACTCCATTATCATCAATGAATCCATTGGTATAAGCAAAATATGTAACCGCTCTGTAAAGAGCACCGCTGTCTGCGTAAATATATCCGAGCCCCTCCGCAACAAGTTTTGCAAATGAACTCTTGCCTGTTGAGGAGTATCCATCTATCGCGATGATTATCTTACTATTAGCCATAAACACTTCTCCCTTCTATTAATGCAAAGTTAATAAATTATTATAATGGGAGACCTCCGTGATCTCATCCCGATAAATTGGATCAGGATAGGATCAACCTCACTGTGATAAATTGCAGTGCCAAAAATTTGCGTATATTCGCATCGCTGAATTTCAATTTTGCTGCGTTTATGAAAAAGAAATGGTACCCGCTCCAGACATAAATGGCGCTATCTGTTGATTGCTCTAAAATATTGTACCACACCAAATAAAGTCTACCACATCGCACGCGGTGAAATGAAGGATAAGTGGGGTTACATTGTTATTGAACTTGTTAAGCATGGGATTTTCAAAGAAGATGAGTAAAGTGTATCTTTGCGCTCTATGCGGATTAAAGTTGAAATAGACAACAATTCAGGCTTGTTGCCACGGAGTGATACGAGCCGTTGAGACGGCTGAGAAGAATCTTTCTCCGCGCAGGAATACTTCGTCAGAAAGGAGTACCGTTGCCGGCGGCAATAAAAGCTGCCCGGATGTCCGTGATACGGCACATTTGTACTCTCTTGGAGCAATTGTGCATAATGGTTCAGAGTTGGAAAGACTTAAAAACTAAAGGATTGGAAGTCATTGATATAGAGCAAATGAAAGTCTGCACAATACTTCCGTCCTAATACGCGCTCACGGAGAACCGCCTGAGACCTACCGGATTGCAAAAGAGAACATATTAGTCTGATTGACTGCACGTGCCCTGTTGTACTGCAATTGCAGAAAAAAATCCGTGAAACCCCCGGACAGATTGTGATTTTGGAAAGATGGGGCACGCGGAGGTTAACGGACTTGTCGGGCAGGCGGAAGGAAGAACTATCATTGTTGAAAATGCGGGTGTAATAGCCCACGCAGAGCAGCCAACAAACTCTGGTGGTATACGGGGCTCCCGCCGCGCAGATGCATGCTCCCTTCGGTCGCAACCTTCGGCTTTAAATAATTACCCGCCCATTTGCAACGAGATTGATTATACTAAGCCTATAAATATTTTCTCACAGACAACAAAGGATCCCGGTGAATATGAGCATATTTGTGCAGAAATAAAAAAGCGGATGGCACCGGGAGTTGAATGCACGGTACACAACACAATCTGCAGACAAGTTGCAGGCAGACACTCCAAACTGGTAGAATTCGCTCGTTCACACAACGTTATCATATTCGTAAGCGGCAAGGAAAGTTCAAACGGAAAAGTTTTATATGATTTATGCAAGGCTGCAAACCCGCGCTCATATAACATCCAAAGCCTTAAACAAATTGATAAAAAATGGTTTAAGAACAATGATACAATTGGGATATGCGGGGCAACCTCCACTCCTAAATGGCAACTGGATGCCGCATCTAAATTTTTGAAAATAAGCCTAAATGACTATATTTGCGCCAGATTTTACACATTGATATATGGCAACTACAGGAGATTTTAAGAACGGAATATTTTTCCTATTTAACGAGCACCCTTGCCAGCTGGTTTATTTCCAGCACGTTAAGCCGGGCAAAGGAAACACTATTGTGAGAACAAAGTTTAAAGATTTAAACACCGGCAAACTGTTGGAACACACTTATGGCGCAGGCGAGCGCATAGACCTTGTATCTGTGGAGAGAAGACCATACCAGTTCCTTTATAAAGACGATACGGGCTACAACTTCATGCACAAAGAGACTTATGAGCAAGTTCATTTGAATGAAGATTTTGTAGAAAACGCAGACCTCATGAAAGAGGGACAGGACGTTGAGATGATGGTTTGGGCAGACAAAGAGGAGATTCTTACATGCGAACTTCCACAGTTTGTGAATCTGCAAGTTACTTATACAGAGCCTGCCGTAAAGGGCAATACATCTACCAACGCTTTGAAAGAGGCAACATTGGAGACAGGAGCAAAAGTTATGGTTCCTCTGTTCATAAATGAAGGTGAAAAAAATCAGCATCAAGGTAGAGGACCGCTCGTACGGAGAGAGAGTAAAGGAATAGGAAAAATGATTACCTTTAAGTCCGCAATCAGGAGCAATCCGATTGCGGATTTTTTTATTCCCGACAGCTTGCAACTGCATTTCACGGCACTTGCGAGCCATAGCAAAAGTATTCTGTCGGGAATGTAATAAGATGGTTTAAAGAAAATTACACAACCTTATGAAAAAGTTATTTTTATCAGTCATTGTTTTGGCAACCGTATTTTCTCTTTGCGGCTGCAAACCCAAAATGGTGTTGAACGCAGACGGAACCGTTAAAATAGATAACAGCCTTCTGGATAATATGATAGAGAACGGAAAGTTTGCAAAGGCAAAAAAGATCATTGCCAAAGAGTTGGCTATGAGCAATTTATCTGATTCAACAAAAATGGCAATCAATTTGAAACAGAAAAAATGAACCGCATTGCACTGGAATTTAATCAGACAGATTCAACTGTTATTCCATACATAAAAAAATATATTCCGGATGTGACTAATAAACAAATCCGCGAGTGGAAAAAGAACGGGGCACTTGAATGCAAGGTAATTGACGGCAAAACTTTCTATTTTAAAAAGGCAGCAAGAAATTTATTCCGCATAGATACCGTTGCCAAAAAAGCTTTTGAAAAAGTTGAAGGGCCGGAGCAAAGCCTGGATAAATTTTTGGGAGGATATTTGAGCGGAGTTGTAAGTGCAGCCTAAAAAACCGATACCTGTAACAAACCCTCAGACAGAAAGTTACGTAGAACCGGTTACCATGACTTTGCATTTTTCCATGGAGGTTGACCCGGATGCAGTTCCTGCCGGAGAGACCGTTCGCGTATGGCTTCCATACCCAAGAGTCACACCAAAATATACAAATGTAAAATTGCTAAGAGTCTCTCAACCGGACTATAAACAATCACCCGTTTCAAACTTGCGCAGTTGCCTTTACATGGAGAAGGTCTCCAACGGAAAGGACACTCTTAAGTTTGGTTATGACATCATGCTTACATCATACAACCAGTACTTCACTTTTGATCCGCGCGACATTAAACCTTATGATGTTAAAAGTAATTTCTACAAATTCTACACATCCCAAAGAAAGAATCACGTAATTTTCACAGACAATATTAAAACACTTACTGCCGGCATTGTAGGAAAAGAAACAAATCCTTACCAGAAAGTTTTGAAAATCTGGAGCTGGATAAACAAGCATACCGTCTGGGCCGGTGCAAGAGACTACTCTACCATACCAAACATCCCTGAATATGTCCTTGCAAACAAGCACGGAGATTGCGGAGAAGTTTCACTTCTTTTTATCACGATGGCCCGCATTGCCGGTGTTCCTGCAAGATGGCAGAGCGGATGGATGTTGCACCCGGGAGATATAAATTTGCATGACTGGGCTCAGGTATATTATGAAGGAATTGGATGGGTGCCTGTAGATCAGTCATTTGGCTTTGTCACCGGCAAAAATGAAGATGTACATCTATTTTACAGCAGAGGACTTGACGCATTCAGATATGTGGTCAATGATGATTACGGAGAAAGAGCTCCACTATACCCTGCGAAAATTTATCCTCACTCAGATGAGGTTGATTTCCAGATGGGTGAAGTAGAGTGGAAAGGCGGCAACGTATACTATACCAAATGGAGTTCGTCCATGAAAGTTGATTACATCAAACCGGCATTCAATCCCGCAGATACTTACAAGTAGAACCTGTGTCCTAAGGCCGCCAAGTCCGCACTTCAAGCCGGTATCCGTCAGTGCAACGGCTCATTAAGCCCAAATACAATGCGCCGCTTTATGGCGCATTGCTTTGCAGACGGCGCAATTTACTTTTTCTCTATAATAGATAATCCGTCGCGAATAGGAAGAGTGATAAACTCTACCCGCTGATCGTTTTTTGCATTAAAATAAAATTCAACAATCCCGGAAGTTTGCGCATCAAGGTGCAAGATATCCGGTTTGAACACTGCGGTTGATGTGACGCCTGCCGCACCGCCCCCCGCTTGCCCTACATCCGTCAACCCTCTTTTCTCCTCTTTTTTCCACAGCGCCTCTTTAAGCTTTCCGCCCCATAACACATTGTCAACCAGAATGTAACCACCATTCTTCACAAGCGGAAAAACTAATTCGTAATATACGGGATACTCTCTTTTGTTGGCATCTATGAAAACAAGGTCATATTGTTTTTTGCAATTTTTAAGAAAAATTTTTGCATCAATAAAATGCAAGGAAATTTTATCTGTTACTCCCGCACGCTCAAAACCTTCCCTGATTAAATATTCAAGTTCGTCATTTATCTCAACAGCATCAAGATGAAAATCTATAACTTCATCCACTCCGTTTTTTCACTCGATCTGTTTATTCCGCTCTCCTCATTTTTTTGCAGACCTCTTGCAAGCCGGATGGCAGAGTAACCGGTAAAAGTCCCAAGCTCCAAAACTGTTTGTGCCTTAACCTGTTGCACAAACAATTCAAGAAAGGCCCCCTCTTCTGCACCAACCGACATCCGTGCATGATTTGTCCGCGTATGCGTTTGACGCACCAGCCATTGAAGAGCCTCATCTTCTTTAAAACCCTTTGCCTGTTCCCGGATATTTTCCAGTTGCCGCTTATTCATTATTTATTTTTATTGCTCAAAAAACAAGAGCGCTATTCAAACACCAGCATGGACATGCGGCTCCATTTCAGAACCTCTTTGGCGACCGATTGGATTTGCTCCGGCGTCACCGCATTTATTTGACGGACAGTCTCTTCCAGCGGACGAATTTTTCCGGAAACAAGAAGTGACTTACCCATTGTGAGACATTGAGATTCCGCATTATCATTCCCTATCAGCAGTTGCCCTATTAACTGTTTCTTTGCCGCAGCTAAGGCGCGCGGAGAAATTTTTTCTTTTACCGCTCTCTCCAACTCCTTTTTAATCAGCGTAATGCACTTTTTAAAGAAAGGCTTGTCACAACCAAAATAAATAGAAAATGCTCCAGTGTCCTGATACAAAATGTAATTTGCTTCTACCGTATAAACCAGCGCATTCTTCTCACGCAGAGAGAGATTCAGTCTTGAGTTGGATGCCGGTCCGCCTAAAATATTTGTCAGCAGAGAAAGCGGCATCTTTTTATCTTTCTCATAAACAGAATATGCTGAGCATCCGATGATACAATGGACTTGCCTCAGTTTTTTCTCGACAGTTTCATTGAACTTTTTGCCTGCGGCTAAAGCTTGTGCTGCAGAAATCTTTTCATCAGCAGCTTTTGCAAATACAGCGCCTCCAAAAGACTCTGACGCTGTAACAACTTTGAGCGCATCATCCGGTCTCCAAACCCGCAGCTCCCTCTCCACCTCAGCCGCAATATCCTGTGCATCAAAGTCCCCCGCAATTGTAAAACTCATGTTTCCGGGAGTAAAATGCTTCTTCAAATTATCCCTCAATACGGCAGAGGTAATTGGCTCTATTGTCTTTTTATCTCCTAAAATCGGAAGTCCCAATTTGCTGCCGGCAAATAATTTTGATTCAAACGTATCATAAATTTGCTCAGACGGAGAATCCAGATAAGTTATAATTTCATCATAAACAACCGTTTTCTCCTTCTTAAGTTCATCTGTCGGGAACTTGGAAGAAAACGCTATCTCAAATAAAAGTGAAATTGCCTTCTTTATATCTTGCTTTAGCACAGTAGAATACAACACTATTCTCTCTTTTGTGGTAAATGCGTTAAGTTCGCCTCCAACCTTTTCCAATATGCTATTAATCTCTATGGATTTTTTATGCTCGGTACCCTTAAATAGCATATGTTCCGTAAGATGCGCAAGTCCGTTATATTTTTCCTCTTCATTGCGCGTTCCAAATTTTGTGCTTAGCGCGCAGTATGCAACCGGCGATGTCGTTTTTTTAAATGCAAAAAGCAATTTTTCTTTATTCATGATATGGTTCCTAAATAGCCGTCCAAGACGGTCCGCAAAATTAGAAAATATTCTTACTTTTGTGGTATATGGAAAAGTTTATTGTTTCTGCAAGAAAATACCGTCCGGCCACATTCTCTACATTGATTGGTCAAGACAGCATAGCTACTACGCTTAAAAATTCTATCAAGCGCGGGCAACTTGCTCACGCATATTTGTTTTGCGGCCCAAGGGGAGTGGGAAAAACAACAACCGCAAGAATATTTGCAAAGACCATAAACTGCATGAATCCAGGTCCCGGTATGGAGCCTTGCGGAGAGTGTGAATCTTGCAAGTCTTTTGACGAAGGGCGCTCCTATTGCATTCATGAACTGGATGCCGCGTCAAACAACTCTGTTGATGATATCCGCTCCCTTACGGAAAAAGTAATGATTCCTCCTCAAATTGGAAAATACAGCGTTTACATCATAGATGAGGTTCACATGCTCTCCACTGCAGCGTTCAATGCGTTTCTTAAAACATTGGAAGAGCCGCCTGCGCACGCAATTTTCATTTTGGCTACAACGGAAAAACAAAAAATTATTCCAACAATTTTAAGCCGCTGCCAAGTCTTTGACTTCAACAGAATTTCCATTCCGGATATTGTAAAAAATCTAAAGGAAATAGCTATAAAAGAGCAGGTCACAATAGATGATGAGTCCCTTCATGTCATAGCCCAAAAAGCAGATGGAGCAATGAGGGACGCATTGACTTTGTTTGACCAAGTTGCTGCGTTCTGCGGAACTGAAGTGAAATATGAAGAGGTCATTAAGAATTTGAATGTTCTTGACTATGACTATTATTTCCGTCTGACAGACCTTGCTCTCAACGGAGATTTTGCAAACTCTCTTGTACTGTTTGATGATGTTTTGCGCAAAGGGTTCAACGCATTATATTTTGTCGGAGGTCTGGGCAATCACCTGCGTAACTTATTGGTTTGCAAAGAGAGCGCATCTGCAAAACTTTTGGAAGTTTCTCCGGCGCTGGAAAAAAAATATATTGAGCAGGCACAGAAATGTCCGCTAAAATTCTTGTTCAACGGGCTTGCCTCAACTGAAAAATGTGAAGGCGAGTTTAACCGCAGCGGCAATCAGCGGTTGCTGGTTGAGTTTATGCTTGTGCGCATCAGCCAGATTACCGGTGCCAAATCTGCTCCTGCACAACCAGTTGCTCAGCCCGTTTCGGCGCCCGCTAAGGGACCCGATAAGGCAGTTGCAACTGAGTCCGGGTCAACTGTTGCAGAGCCTGCACAAGCAGGCACAAATGCACCCGGCGATCACATGGAGGCTGAGCGCAGAACAGATGACCTTAAGAGAGCAAGTGACAGCAAACCTGCTGAACAATTTGATGAACAACCAGTTTCAGCACCTGCTGCAGAACCTGCACCGGAACCTGTTGAAGAGCCGATCAAGTCTGCACCGGAACCTGTTGAAGAGCCGATCAAGTCTGCACCGGAACCTATTGAAGAGCCGATCAAGTCTGCACCGGAACCTGTTGAAGAATCTGTCGCGGAGACAACAAAAACCACCGCAACCGGTGGCATAAGCATTGCATCACTAATGGCAAAAGCCAAACAGGAAGACACCGCAGCAAAAGCGCCTGAAAAGCCGCTTGATTTTATGGGACCTTCTGAACAAGAGAAAGTTACAATAGAGAGAGTTAAAGAAGTGTGGGAAAAACTGGCAGCTGAATACTCCACAAAATATCCTACGCTCATAAGATTTGCAGCAACTATAAAAAAGACCGTCCCGGTTCTGGAAGAGGATAATATCACAATAGATTTTCTTGTAGGCAACAGTAGCCAAAAAATGTGGATAGAGAAAAATGCCGGCAGGCAAATGGCGGAATTCCTTAGGAAAATTTGAAGAATGACAAAGTTCATCTTGCCGTAAAAATAAAGACACAAGAACAGATTGGAAAGAAACTGTATATGCCTGAAGAACAAGAATCTTACCTGGAAAAGAAAAATCCCGAGGTTGGAGAATTAAAGAACGATCTGGGACTTGAATTGAAATAATATTATGCGTTTACGTTGTACAAATCTTATAAAAAAATACGGACTTAGGACCGTTGTCAAGAATGCCTCTTTTGATGTTCAGCAGGGAGAAATTGTTGGACTTCTTGGTCCAAACGGGGCGGGTAAGACTACAAGTTTTTATATGATTACCGGTTTGATAAAACCAAACGGAGGTAAAATTTTCCTTGATAATGAAGATATTACAACTCTTCCAATGTACAAAAGAGCGCAGAAAGGAATAGGATATCTGGCACAGGAGGCATCTGTTTTTAGGAAGCTGAGCGTGGAGAATAATATAAGATCAGTTATGGAACTCTCTGATTTGTCCAAAGATGAGCAGAATCAAAGAGTTGAGCAGTTGATTAAAGAGTTCTCCCTGGAAAAAGTCCGCAAAGAGTATGGAATTCAGTTGAGCGGAGGAGAAAGAAGAAGATGTGAAATTGCCAGAGCCCTGGCAATAGACCCAAAATTCATTTTGCTTGATGAGCCGTTTGCAGGAGTTGACCCAATTGCCGTTGAAGACATTCAGCACATTATTTCCGCACTTAAGACAAAAAACATAGGCATTATTATCACAGACCACAATGTCTATGAGACACTTGCGATTACGGACAGAGCATATCTTCTGTATGAAGGAAGCATTCTGTACAGCGGCACTCCGGAGGAACTTGCAAGCAATCCCGATGCGCGCCGTAAATATCTTGGTACAAACTTTGACCTTAGAAAAGCTGTCCTTCATGATAAAAAAGACGAAGACGGGAATCCTATTCCCGACACTGGAAACGAGGGCCGTTATGATTCACCTCAAAAAGAGACGCCAAAGAACGTTGATAAAGAGGCTAATATTGGTCAAAATAAGAAATTCGGCACAGATAATTATTATGACTCAATTTTTTCAAATAAGGCAGAAAAGCTTGAAAAAGAGTAATTAATACACAAACGTATAAAACCGGGCGGGTAAATCCGTCCGGTTTTTTTTGTCCCTTTTTACCTATTAAGACAAAACATGTTCAAAAGTGGTAGAGAAATTGTGGATAATTTTGGAAATAAGTGTAAAAAAGTGGAAAATTTTTCGTTACTTTTGCAATGTTGATTTTTCAATCAAGAAAACAGAAGCAGATGGTAAAATTTATTGGTGAATTTGAGGTTAAGCTGGACGACAAGGGAAGACTTGTTGTTCCATCTGCTTTTAAGAATGCAATGACTAAAGACCTGCTAAAGCAGGAAGCCATAGAGGCTGCCGCAATTGGCAGAAAACTAAACACTTCTGATGACAAGGAGATTGAACTTTCTTTTGTAGTTAAAAAAGATCTGTTTGCAAATTGTCTGGACATGTATCCATATGACGAGTGGGAAAAAGAATCCGAGCAGGTAAAAAACAAACTTAATTTTTTTAACGAGGAACACGCAAAGTTCTGGCGCGAGTACATGAAAGGCAGAGCATCCGTTACAGCTGACTCCAAATTCGGAAGGATAATGATTCCAAAGAATATTCTCTCCAGCATAGGAATAAAAAAAGAAGTTGTCTTTACCGGCAACGACCACAAGATTGAGATTTGGGCAAAAGAGAAGTACGGCAATGACCAGATGTCCCATTCAGACTTCATAAAGCTGACAGAGAAGATTCTAGGTTGAGAATTATTTAAAACCTAAAAATATGCCTGCTTACCACAAACCAGTTATGCTGAGCGAAAGTGTTTCTGCGCTCAACATTGATTCAAAGAAAAATGGAATTTTTGTTGATGCCACTCTTGGCGGCGGCGGCCACACAAAAGAGATTCTGCGGCAGCTAGGGTCAAAAGGAATGTTGATTGCCTTTGACAAAGATTCAGATGCAATAGCAAATGCCCCAAAAGACAAAAGGGTAATTTCTATCCACAACAATTTCAGGTTTGTGGAGAACTTTGTCAAATACCTTGGAATCAATAAAGTAGACGGCATTCTTGCAGATCTTGGAGTATCTTCTCATCAATTTGATACTCCCGACAGAGGGTTTTCCTATAGGTTTGACTCCCCTCTTGATATGAGGATGAACAAGCTGGCAAAGCACAATGCAGAGTGGGTTGTAAATAATTACAAGCAGGAAGATTTGGAGAAAATTTTCCGCGAGTATGGAGAACTTGAAAATGCAAGAAAAATATCTGAACTGATTTGCACTGCCCGCACCGGATGCAAGATTATGACAACGGGAGATTTATGTAAGATTCTTGTCCGCTTATACAATCAGAAAACAGAGAAGAAATTTTTAGGCAAAGTATTCCAAGCCCTTAGAATTGAGGTAAATATGGAAATGCGCGCATTAGAAGATTTTCTTGCCGGAGCAATGCAGGTTTTAAATACGGGCGGCAGACTTTCAGTTATCACCTATCATTCTTTGGAAGACAGGGCGGTAAAAAATTTTATAAGAGCAAACAAGGATAACGGTATTTTTGAGAGTGTTACAAAGAAACCTCTTACACCTTCAGATGAAGAGCAAGGTGAAAACGCCAGAAGCCGCAGCGCAAAATTGAGAATAGCAGAGAAGATATAATCTGTCGAGATAAATATTAAAAAGAAGAGAGCACAATGGCTTCAAACTTTAACATAAGAAGAGATTTGCTGGGAGGACAGTTCCTGTCTAAGAAAAAGATGGCCGGACAATGGCTGTTCATACTTTACATCTTCTTTTTAATTTTAATATACATAACTGTAAATCTGGGTATTGAGAGCACGCAGCTGGCTCAGAGCAAAAACCAGAGAGAGCTAAAAAATTTGAAAGCAGATTACACAAGCAAGGCTGCAAAACTACAGTACAAGAGCAAAAGAGGAGAGATAGAACAAAGATTGCTGGATGTGGGTTCAACATTAAAAGCCCGGATAAACCGGCATACAGAATTAAGGAAGAATAGAGTAAATGGAGAGAAATGACTTAATATTCAAAAGAATAGCATCGCTTTATCAGCTATTCATTCTGGTGGCGCTCTGCGTCATTGGAAGAATTGTCTATCTCCAGTTTATTAACCCTACTGACGTTAAGGACACAGACATTTCATACAGAGATGAAGTTATTGAAGCAGTAAGAGGAGACATTCTTGCAGAGGACGGAAGACCGCTTGCAACCAGCGTTCCCTATTACAAAATCAGAATAGATTGTACGGTTGCCAGTCCGGATACTCTACAAAAATACATAGACGGTTTAAGCAAGAATCTTGCTGATTTCTACGGAGATAGAACTGCAAGACAATATAAGGCATACATACTTGAAGGCAGAAGAAAAGGAAAGAGATATCTGGCTTTAGGAAACAGACTTATTGATTATTCAGAGTTGAGCCAGATTAAAAAATTCCCTCTTTTCAACAAAGGTGCAAACAGAGGCGGAATCATTGTTGAGGAAAAATATAAGAGAAATAATCCTTATGGGCGTCTGGCTTACAGAACAATAGGATTCATCAACACGGAAGGGACCGGAGTTGGCATAGAGGGAACTTGGGATTATTATCTTAAGGGAACCCCCGGACATCAAATTGTTCAAAGAATGCTTGGAGGAGAGTGGATTCCGGTCAATACAAACCAAAATATTCCTCCTCAAGACGGATATAATATTAGAACAACTATTAATGTAGATATTCAGGAAGCTGTGGAAAATGCTCTTAGGAAACAGCTTGAGAAGGGCGGCAACGTTGACGGAGCAACTGCAATTGTCATGGAAACAAAAACCGGGGCAATAAGGGCGATTGCAAATATGAAGAATGACGGCAAGGGCGGATTTGATGAATCATACAATTACGCAATTGGAGAGGCGAGCGAGCCCGGTTCCGTGTTAAAGCTGGTGACGCTTGTTTCTCTTTTGGAGGACGGATACGTAACTCTGGATACTCCTGTTGATGCGGGTAATGGTCATTTCACTTATGGCGGTCATGTTTTTTCTGACAGCCACGGAGGACTTGGAATGATAAACGTACTTAAGGCATTTGAACATTCATCCAATGTTTGCTTTGCAAAAATGGCTGTTCAGTTTTACCAAAATAATCCTAAAAAGTTTGTGGACAGAATTCAGAATATGAAACTGGGAGAGAGGTTTCACCTTGATATTCAAGGAGAAGCGGCAGCCACAATCTATTCTCCGAATGATGCAATGTGGTCTGCATCAACATTAGCCTCTATGGGATTTGGATACGGAATGTTGATTACTCCTCTTCACACTTTAACATTTTATAATGCCATTGCAAATGATGGAAAAATGATGAAGCCTTACTTTATAGAAGATTGTGAAAAAGACGGAGAGATTGTAAGGCAATTCAAGCCTCAGGAAATCAGCGGTTCCATCTGCTCAAAAGAGACTGCACGCACGGCAAAAATTGCTTTAAGGGGAGTTGTGACTGAAGGGACCGGCAGAATGCTGAATAATCCGAATTATGAGGTCAGCGGCAAAACAGGCACAGCTAGAAGGGCTTACGGAGGCAAGCAAGGTTATGAGAAAAACGGAATGAGAAGATACCAGGCTACTTTCTGTGGATTTTTCCCCTCTTCCGATCCTATTTATACGGCTATAGTAATTCTATATTCAGGCGATACTCCGGGTAACTTTTACGGAGCTTCACAGGCGGGTCCGGTATTTAAACAAATTGCAGATTTCATCTACGCAAATTCCCCCGAGTGGAATAAGGTTTTGGACGGAAAATTTGTTGCTCAGAGCGGGAGGCATCCAAGTATTGCAAAAGGAAGAGCATCCGCAAGCAAAATTGCAGTTGAAAGTTTGCCCATAGCGAATAAAAGCGTGTTGCTTAGTAAGTTAGAGGCACATAAATGGGTTAATTTTAAAGCAGATAGCTCATCCGTTTTCCCTGTCAGTTTTCCAATTTATAAAGATTCTCTTGTGGACGTGACGGATATGGGATTGAAGGATGCGGTCTTTGTTTTGGAAAATCAAGGGTACAAAGTAAAATTTTCCGGTAGCGGAAGGATTGTAGCGCAAAGTCCGGCATCCGGAACACATGCTCCAAAAAACACAATTATTAATTTACAATTAACCAACAATGAAACTAGGTGATTTATTAAACGGCGTTAAGGTAATAAGAGAGTTTCTTGGACAGGAGGAACTTTCTCAGAGTACCGCAGCATGCAGTGTTGCAAACGCAGTCAACGTTAGCAAGGTGACGGCAGATTCCAGAACATGCAAGCGCGGTCACCTGTTTATTGCAGTTAAAGGCGCAGACGCAGACGGACACAGATATATTGGCAAGGCAATAGATGCCGGTGCACAATATGTTGTATGTGAGAATATTCCGGAAGATGAAGAGATCGCAGTCAAGGCGGGTAAAAGAGAGAATATCACTTACATAGTTGTAGAAAACGGCAGAGAGGCTGAAGCAAAAATCGCCGCCAATTACTATGACAACCCTTCACATGCGCTTAAACTTGTGGGAGTTACCGGAACAAACGGAAAGACTTCAATTGCCACTCTTTTGTACAACATGTTTACCACTCTTGGATATAAGTGCGGACTTATCTCCACTATTGCAAACTACATAGGACGGGAAAAGTTCCCTACCATTAACACAACTCCCGGCCCCATACAATTAAATGCACTTATGGATCAAATGGTTGCAAAGGGATGCAAATATTGCTTCATGGAGGTCAGCTCACATGCAATTGATCAGGGAAGAATTGCAGAGTTAAAATATTGCGGCGGAATTTTTACAAACATTACTCATGATCATTTGGATTATCACAAAACATTTGAGAACTATCGCAACTGCAAAAAAAGATTTTTGACAACCTTCCTTCAGATGCTTTTGCTCTGACAATATAGATGACCGCAACGGAGAATATATGGTGCAAAATACTAAAGCTCAGGTACATACATATTCTTGTGGAAATGTGGCTGATTTTAAAACAAGGATTTTGGAGCAGAGCATAGAAGGAATGCAACTGAATATTAACGGCACAGATGTTTGGTGCAATTTTATTGGAGTTTATAATGCGGAAAATCTTACAGCCGTTTACGGAACGGCAATGCTTCTTGGCGCTCCGCATGATGAAGTTATAAAAATCAT
>Ga0268359_11745_pt1 | contig 24376 bp, 19 predicted proteins | sample BioMet11_FD_194416 | JGI IMG/M metagenome (GOLD analysis project Ga0268359, IMG submission 194416) | Sewage microbial communities from Oakland, California, United States - Biofuel 11 (PacBio Assembly) | ecosystem: Engineered > Wastewater > Sewage > Unclassified | place: USA: California | collected...
TAATGCCGTTCAGGTGGCCTCCACGCTCTACCGCAATGGGAACACACAGGTGGCTAAAATGCTGAGCGACTTAACTGAGTGGATGGATGCTCAAGGCCACAAATCGTTAAAGGATTTTGCCGGCAAAATGAGCTACCAACAAACCTATAATCCTGCGGCCTTTGAACGGGTTCAGTTTATGAAGCACTACCGAGCATATAATGGATAGATAAAGTTGGACGGGTGCCATTGCATTGTTGAGACGCAAATTTTTGCGTCTCTTTTTTATACACTAAAGCACAGAATAATCGATGATTTTTGCTCTGCATCCTATCTAAAACATGAAAGTATATAATTGACTGTTTTGCTTATTCTATGCGCTAGTCCATTGATTTTTTGCTCATCCAATCTTTAGTATTCTTCGGAGGATTGGGGTTAATCCGGCAAAAAAGAATTCCACGGCAATTACCATTACAATGAGTCCCATAAGGCGCATCATAATTTTGTTGCCGGTTTCACCCAGCCATGGCACCATTTTTCCTGCACCTAAAAGGGCAAGAAGTGTAAGAAGCAATACGCCTGCCATCACACCAAGCATTACCAGCTTTAAGGTAGGAGTGGTGGCATCGGCCCAAAGCACAATGGCGTTGGTTATAGCTCCTGGGCCACAAATCATGGGAATGGCAAGGGGGGTAATGGCAATATCGCTACCATACTGCTTTATTTCCGATGGATCATCCATTTTAACCCGAACAATTTTGGCCTGCAGCATGTCGTAGCCCATCATAAAGAATATTATTCCACCAGCAATACGCAGGCTGTCTACGGTAATGGAAAAGAATCTAAATATGAGTTGGCCAGCTAATGCAAAGATGATAAGGGCAAAAAGTGAAACCAGAATGGCTTTTATGGCAATTCGCGATCGATCCTTTGGCGATAGATTACCAGACATCGACATAAATATGGGCATTACCCCAAGTGGATTTATTAAGCTGAAAAAGGAGGTGAAAACCATCACGCTGAATTCAAATATTCCCATGTTTTTTGTGCAAAGGTAATGGTAATTGCGAAAAATTTAAGCACAGCTTTAGTTTCCGCTGATTCAGTAGGTTGAAAACTTGTTGATATATAGGTGGTCGTTTATTTCCCTTCATCTATTTTTTGTGCTAGTTTTGCTGGTTGTAATGCAAACTTTCTTTTTAATTTTAAAGATTGGCTGCAGATGGTCAATAATATCAGAGAAAATGCTGATTTATTGTCGCTAGTTTACGAGTAAAATCGGTTTATGAAGGAAGAAAAACGACTTTATCAAGGGGGGGGAAGAGGATACTCGTGAAATTATTCGCCGTTATGAAGGTATGCTACGCAGTAATGCCATTTTATATTTCGACGTATACGAGTTTGAAAATATTATAGAATACTACCTCGGTCAACAAAGCTACACCGATGCTGGTCGTGCCATTGAAATAGCACGTCAGCAACATCCTTATTCCACCGATCTTCAGCTAAAGCAAGCAGAGATCTTGGTTGCCCAAAATAAATTAAAAGAGGCTGTTGATCAGCTCGATCTGCTTTCGCGGATAGAGAATAGCAACTCTCAGGTGCTATTTCTGCAAGGTAAGGTGCTTGTTGGCATAGGAAACCCAACAAAAGGAGTAGACTATTTTAATATGTTGCTCAACTTAACGGTGGAGAATAGGATTGAAACTATTGAGGATATTACTGCCGTTTTACTCGATGCGGGTGAGGCTGAGTTGGCGCTTCCTTTTCTTGAAATTGCTGTTTCGGAAGATCCAGATAACGAGAATCTCTGGTTCGATATTGCATACTGTTACGATAGGTTGGATAAGGTTCCGGAGGCAATAAAAGCCTATACACGATACCTCGATTTCGATCCCTTCAACGATTCAGCTTGGTATAACCTTGGCCTTATATACTCTCGCGAGAGTGAGCACGAAAAAGCGCTCGATGCCTTTGAATATGCAGTGGCAATTAACGATGATATGTCCATCTATCTCCTTAGCTTGGCTCACACCTATGCTTCTCTCGAAAACTATCCTAAAGCAATTAGCCTTTTCGATGAGATGTTGGAGAATGATGAAAACAACACTAGCGCGCTTTGCTCCATTGGTGAGTGTTACGAAAAATTGGAGAAGTGGGAGGTCGCTTCCGCATTCTATGAAAAGACCATTATTCTGGATCCTGAAAATTCAGAGGCCTATTTTGGGCTAGCGGTAGTACTAATGGAAACGGGTAAATTGTTTGAAAGTCTGGCCCATGTGAAAAAGGCCTTAAAGTATGATGAGGTAAATTCCGAATATTGGTATGGACTTGGAAAAATTTACCATAAGCTTGGTTCCAACAAGGAGGCGATAGAGGCGTATCAGAAGGCGTTGGAACTGGAGGAGGATGATGTTGATTCTATGGCAGGGCTTGCCTATATTTACTTAGAAACGGGTGAAAAGGAGTTGGCATATACACGTTTTTTATCGTGCATTGAGATGGCTCCGGAAGCTGAGTTTCTCGTTCAGGCGGCAATTTTAGAATATAGGAAAGGACAGAAAAATAAGGCGATCGACCATGTTAAAAAAGCGATTGCATTAGATGCCGAAGTGGGTAATAAGTTTTTTTGTGAATGCCCTGAGGCGAAAGAGATTATTGATCATATTTAACATACTACTCATTACAATCTAAAAGTATAGCTCATGAATTTTGACCTTACCCACATGCCGGACCGTGCAGCTGAGCCTCGCAATTCAGGCATTACCATGGTTATGGACAAGGGGTTGAGCCTCCGTGAGGCTGAGGATATGGTGGACGCAGGCGGCCACTTTATCGATTTTGTAAAACTTGGATTTGGCACGGGCATGATAACCAACCGTGTTGAAGAAAAAATTAAGTTCTACCAGCGTAACAACATAAAATGTTATTTCGGTGGAACGCTATTTGAGGCATTCGCTATTCGTAATAAATTTGATGATTATCTTCGTCTTGTTGAGAAATTTGGCATGGCTGCCGCTGAAGTTTCCGATGGTTCCATGGTAATGGATCATAATAAAAAGTGTGAGTATATTGCCAAAATAGCCAAGGATCGAGTGGTCCTTTCGGAGGTTGGTTTTAAGGTAGCCGGTGTTACCATTAATCACGAGGAGTGGGTACGAAGAATGAATACCGAGCTGCATGCCGGTTCTTTTAAGGTTATTGCAGAAGCTCGTGAAAGTGGAAATGTTGGCATATATAAAGCCGATGGTTCTGCAGATACTGACCTTATTGAGGATATTCGCAAAAAGGTTAAGGTGGAGAATATTATTTGGGAAGCACCCATTAAGAGCCAACAGGTTTGGTTTATAAAGTTACTCGGATCGAATGTTAACCTTGGAAATATTGCAGTTAATGAGGTTATTTCGCTCGAAACGTTGCGACTTGGATTGCGCGGAGATACTTTTTCTGCTTCCTTCCGGAAGAGATGAAAAAGGGGCATATATTAACTCCAGATAGCGAATAACATTAGGTAAACCATAAAATATTGGGTCGTTAGGGCCCATCGAGCTGCATCAAGGGGGAAACATCTTTCCCCTTTTTGTCGCTCAATTTGTCTCCAAACTGTAAACATTGTTCTTTTACCAATAGCGTTTTCCCTATTTATGAAGAAAATAGTTGCCACTATAATTATTACCGGTTTTGGATCATTAGCTGCGCAAAATGTACAGCTGCATTACGATTTGGGCCGGGCGCGCGATAAAGCTGCCATGGACAGAGGATACTTTACATCAACTGTAGAAATGTTTAAACCCGATAAGTGGGGCTCTAATTATTTCTTTGTTGATATGGATTATAATGGCAAAGATGGAAATATTTCAACTGCTTACTGGGAAATCTCACGCGATATAAAACTTTGGAAACAACCTGTAGCGCTACATGTGGAATATAATGGTGGCATTTTTGTCGATGACAATAGCTTTTATGGCAATAATATTAAGAATGCTTATCTTTTTGGCTTCTCCTCTACCAAAAAAGTGGGAGCCTTTTCCTTGGGTAGCTATTTTGCCTACAAATATTTCAACTCAGGCGGTAACGAAGGACCCGATTTTCAATGGACCTGTACATGGTTTGGTTTGTTAGCAAATGGGAAAATTACGCTTTCAGGTTTTTTCGACATTTGGACCGAAGATTATATAAACCATTTAGGTATGCCTTCGGGTAAAAAGTGGGTGTTTCTCTCTGAACCACAAATTTGGTATAATATTACAACCAATCTTGCCGTGGGAAGCGAGGTGGAAATTAGCAGTAATTTTGTTCCATTTTCCAATGAATTGGAGATAATGCCAACAATAGCAGCAAAGTGGAACTTCTAAAAGTTTTTGTTAATTTGTTGGGGTCATAATCTGGCAAAGCCATGATCCGTGCCCTTCTAAATATATTCTTTACCATTGGCCTTTTTGTGAACGTTTTACGTGCTAATGCACAAGAACGCCCATTCCTGTCAGGCGAATCATTGCATTATAAGGCAATTTATTGCTGGGGGCTTATCTGGCTCGAAGCGGGGGAGGTGACATTTAGCGTTGCACCTAAAGTTGTTGGCTGCAAACCAATGTATGTATTACGCTCGTCGGGACAAAGTTTACCTTCGTATGACTGGATTTATAAAGTTAGAGATAGATTTGAATCGATTGTTGATTCGGCAACGCTAAAACCATATTCCTTTGTAAAAGAGAGCCTCGAAGGTGGTTTAAAAGTTTATAATCATTATAGCTTTAACTATAAAACCAACAATTTATTAGTCCAATCTCAAACCTCATTTCGGCGCAAGCGAACAGACACGCTGGATATAAAACTGGGGGTGCTAGATGTCTTGACGGCTGTTTACTATGCACGGTGTCTTGATTACTCTCAGCTTTTCGTAGGGCAAAAAATCTTTTTAAACTTAGCCATCGATAACGAGATTGTTGCAATATATGGGCGTTACTTAGGCAAAGAAAGGCTTGTATTACGCGATGGGCGAATTTTTAATACAATAAAATTCTCCGTTTTAATGGTCGATGGTACAATTTTCAAAGGGGGAGAGGATCTTCTGGTGTGGATTTCGGATGATAGGAATAAGGTTCCTATCATGGTAGAGGCTAAAATATTGGTTGGAAAAGTTAGAGCAATCCTTCAGAAAGCGGAAGGATTAAAGTATAACTTCACCAGTCAAGTCTTGTCCAACTAATGTTTAATCAGATTTCCCGAGCCATTTTTGGTCAATGAAATAGTTGGATTGCCGGTATAAATTATATTACCAATGCTTTCAATGGTTACGGTTAAATTGTTCAACACGTTCACATAGTTATCGCCACTTCCATGGTTGGTAATGTTCATGTTGTTAACAACCAGTTGATCAAGATACATCCAACCTGATCCACGATAAGTTACTGTTGCATTTTCGGCAAAGCCAAATACTCTAAGATCAGATACGCTCGACTGCTGATTAATAGTGAGGTTATTTGTTCTAAGCGTTAGCGATACTTCACCCGACGATTCACTACAATGGTAAAGAAATGAGTTTGATACGATGGTGTCAAGAGCTTGGATCGTTCCATCTCCAAAATACTCTAAATCGGAAAAGTTATTATTAAGGTAGAGCGTAACCTCTTTTTTGTCTTTAAAGCTAGATGTCCACGTGAGGGTATTGGTATTCTCAACCGTAATGGTAGAGTCTGATACCTTGGTTTTAATGCCGGCAATTAGATTCTCTCCTGCGGTTACAATGGCACGTTGCTGTGCCGTAGAATTAATATATATCGTTAAATCCACGTCGTCGTCAACCACAATTTTGGTGATTTTACTATTGAACATGCGCTCCACCGTTTTAGTTTTTCCAGCAGGGTTTAGAAAGTCGAGACCCAGTTCACACGATGGTAGTGTCAAGACGATTACCAATAATAGACAATAAGCTAATGTCGTTTTCATAGTCTAATTCCAAGTCCGTATTCTACATAATCTGCATTACCCCAGTGCGTTTTTAAGGCAATTTGCCCAAAAATGCTCTTCGAAAAAAAGTAGCGTAGCGCAAGGCGTTCGTATAAAGGTCCACCGGTTTTATCGAGTCGGTAAATATACGGACCAATACCTAAGTTAATGGAGGCTTTCCCAACCTGAAATTCGTAGCGAATGTTTGCACCAATTCGGGTAACATCAATGTCGGAATGTACTGGTGTGCCTGAACTTATAAGGTTTTCCTTGTTTGAACCATCATGCATAAAATCGAGACCAACGCCAAATCGTTGAAATGGGCGAGAAGGCCAAGTTATTTCACCCGAGAGGCCCCATACCGGATATCGTTTGCTACCAATGGGATTGTCCTGTTTGGCACCCCCAATGCCAACAATGGTGAATAATCGCTTGTTTATGTTAAGGCTATCGGCGTTAAGTACTGTATGAATTGTGACGCTGGATTGGAATCGATAGCCAATACCCATATAAATTGTTGGCATATTTAGTCCTGCATTGGGTTTCTTAAACGATCCGTTGGAAAGGTGGGTGAGAGCTAATCCTGTTTTAATGTTTAATCGATCAGAAATGGTAAAGCGGTATTCACCAAGAAAGTTAATGGCGGCATTCAGGTGTGTGCTGATTCCAATATTTTTATAGTTGGTAACCCTGTCAAACGTTTTGGTTACATAACCAATTCCAGGTGCTAGTCGGAAGAAAAAATGTTGACCGAGAACCGCGGCCACTTAAGGTGAAGTTGAAGCTAGGCATAATGCAGTATGCTTGGCCTAAGTATGTGGGACTTCCTAGGTCAAAATGCATGAAAACAACTCCTAGTTCAGGATAGCCAAACCATTTTGCCCATTGCTTATTATTGCTTGGTTGATGGGTAATTGCAACCTCAAAAGCACTTAAATGGCGCTGTTGCAAAATGCGCATCTCGTTGTGGTGGTAGGCTAAAAAACCATAGTGAGTGCGAAAGGATACCTCAAAAGGATTATTTTCAATGTTCTTTTCCTGTGCACTAAGCATTCCCGTGGTTAGTATGGACAGAAAAAAAACAGCATACAGCTGTTTCAATCGCATGAACAATAAATTAGTTTGGCAAAATTAAAAAAAAAGCCGGCTTAAGATAAGCCGGCTCCAATAATTTGTTCACGATTAATATACTACCAGTTTTTTGGTAATCTGTTGACTCTGTGTTTTCACTTGAATGAAGTAAATACCAGACTGAAGTGATGATGGTAGCTGCATTATCTCGCCATCAGCGATTAATCCATGGTAGAGTGACATTACTTTAGCACCTGAAATGTTATAGAGCGATACTTCTCCCCTAATAGGTGCGGAGGTGGTGATTGCAACGGAAACAGACTCTCCACTTGATGGGTTTGGATAAACATTTAGCGATAGAGTCGTTTCAACAGTTGGAATGATTGGAGCAATGGTATAGGTATCTGCTTGAACAATTTTGGTGTTTGTATACATCCTATACTGACCAGGTCCTAAAGTTATGCTAAGGTTGGTTGTAGAAATATCGACCGAATCTTGCCGGAAGAATTCATACCAACGCCCTGAATTAGGCAAGGTAAGTGAAACTAATTGGGAATTAACGTCGAAGTTGCCCACGATGAAAGCCGTTTCACCATTTTTAGTGAGCCTCAATGTTTTGATGGCGCCAGTAAAAGAAGTGGTGAAATCGGTTGTTGAGAATGGTGCATACTCTTGTTTTAGCCTATTTAAGGTGGCGTAGTGATTGTATAGTAACATCCTGTCGGGATTCTTTTCGTAGTCCCAGTGAATAGGTTTTTCACCAGTTCTACCATTAAAGTTGATAGAAATGTCGTAACCTAATTCTCCAAAACATCCATATCATTTTTGGACCTGGCACCGGAATTAAAAAAGAGAAGCTAACTTTTCTCGATTGAGCGATACGCTGAGACTTCCCTTGATGCTATAGCTACCGTTAACATTACCGTAGGTGAGGTTCTTATACATCGCACGTTCCTCGTCATGGCTCTCTTGATATGCTACAAGATTAGGATTATTCCAGCCTCTGGCTTTATAGGAAACCCAAGATAAATCGGAGGTAGAGACAAAGCCCATACTTGCTTCCAAATAGCTGTTATTCATGTTTCCCCACAGTAAAATACCATAGTTTGCCAAAATTGTCTCCTCTGAATTATCGGAAAGATGTTCAAAAATTACGTAAGCATCTGAACGAACTGCCCAAATTTTGCTGGCCATGCGTTCAAGCAGTCGCACTCGCTGGGTGTCGAGCAGGCTTCCATACGTATCGTCACTGCCGTGCGGGGTGTTGCTGAATCCTTTGGTGAAGTCAAATCGGAATCCATCAATCTTATACTCCGATAGCCAAAAGTGAGTGATACTGTCAACTAAAGCTTGGGTAGAAGGACTGTTATGGTTAAAATCGTAGCCCCAACTCAGGCCTGGATTGGTGAAGTTGGAATATACGTTATACCAAGGATTATCGGTGGTCACCAAGTTGGTATTTTTGTCGAGGTATAGCTGTACAAACGAGGATAAACCGTAGGAGTGATTGAGAACCATGTCTAATACTACTGCTATACCATTCTCATGTGCAAGATCAATAAGGTGTTTTAAACTATCGGCAGGCCCATAGTACTTATCGGGAGCAAAGTAAAAATTTGGGTTATATCCCCACGAATTGTTACCATCGAACTCATTAATTGGCATCAATTCTAATACATTTACCCCAAGTCTTTGAGGTAAGCAAGCGAATCGGCTACTCGTTCATACGAATGAGCATGGGTAAAATCTCTAACTAGCAGCTCATAAACTATTGATTTCGATTGTCTGGATTGGTAAAGTTGGTTACCTGCCAGTTGTATGGTTGTGTTCCAGTACAAAATACCGAAACCATTCCGGTAGTTAAATTTGTGGGATATTGCTTTAGACCTGGATAGGTAGAATCAGCAATATACTGATCGTTCCAGGGATCCAGAAATTTATTTGCATAGGGATCCGGAATGGTGATTGTTCCATCCACAATATATTGAAATCCATACTCCTTGGTGGGGTCCAGACCGCTAATGGTGGTCCAGTAGTATTGCCATCGGGGGTACGATTCATGTAGTAATCTGTCTTTACCTGCCAGTCGCTAAAATCGCCTATGGCAAAGGCGTATTGCTTTTTAGCAGGAGGGTCGTTTAGAACAAGTGTCACCGTTTGGTTGTCAATTATATTAATACCGGGGCGAACTCCTGCCGGTAAATCGGCTGTAACAACGGTAGGACGTACCATAATATTTACAGAATCAGCAGCAGTTTGCGTTCCATTGGTTGCGACAGCCTTAATCCAGTGATTACCGTAGCTAGAGGCAGTATAATCATAGCTGATAGATGTATTTGCAGTGGTCGTAACTTGGCTATTGTCCACAAACAAGCTGAGGGAGGTGGAGCCATTGGCAGCAGCAGCAATGCTAATAACCGAGTTTAGCTCGTAAATGGGTTCTGCTTGGGTGGGATTGGAAAGACTTACTGAGAGCCCTTGGGCATATACAGGGTATAGAATATCGGGAGTGGTTTGCTTAGTGTTATCAGCACTGCGAAAAACGAAGCAGAGGCTATTAATTATTTGGTCCGCCGGAACATTATAGTATGCTCTAATACTTGGCGTAATGGTTAATGTGTAGGTGTTTGTTCCTGTCCTTGTTAGCTTGGGTTGAGTTGAATTATTACCCCACGTGCCAATTACAAAGGTCCATGAACTACCACCATCAACCTTAACACCCGTATGGGCATAAACATCACCAGTATAGTTCATCAATGCTGCATTTCCCTGAGTGGCATCAAAGGTTACCACAACAGCATCTTGATCGGTGGGTAGTGCTGGGGATACAGTAATTATCTGAGCAATAGCATGGCAGGTGAGAAAAAAAAGAATGGCACCTAATGCAGCCGTTTTTTTTAGTAAGATTTTCATCTGTAGCAAATAATATTAATGGAAGTGTTATCTCATGTAATCATTCACTTCTCTACAAAAAGAAGGAGGTTAGAATAAAGCAGAAAAATTTAAATTCATGCCAATTTGGATTAATATTTTTAATATCACATAAATTTACTTTAAATTAAGATGAACCATGTAGTTAGTAGTGAAGAAAACAAAAGGTATTTATAGAAAAAAGAAGTTACCCAATTTCGTGGGCAACTTCTTTTTTTATTAAAGTAACGAAAACTAGTTCATTGTATAGGTTCCGTTCACAAGATCAATAGTAACAGTGTAGGTTCCAGGAGTTGTTACTGTAATGTTGGCACCACCAAATTCTAACTTAGAAGGAGTACCTCCTAGGCTAATTGTCCAATCGTGGTTGGCTCTAAACTTAAAGTCACCTGCTGCAAATGTTGCAGTAACAGTCCATGTGTTGTTAGCACTTGGTGTCATATCGGTATCAACACCCCATCCACCAACTGCATCACCTGTAATACTCCACTGTGTAACAGTGTAGGTTTGACTAACTGGGGATGAAAGATTCATCATAACGCTATACGTGCCGGCTGTGGCTAAGCTAATGTTATTGTCAACTTTGTAGGCAAGCTTACCATCACCACCATCGCCATAGTTTATGTCCCAGGCAGCGTTAGCTCTGAACTTGAACTCTCCGGCAGTCATTGGTATAGTTGCAACCCATTGCTTGAATGCAGGGCTATAGGTCATGCTTTGATCTGAGTCCCAACCTCCAGCAGTAGCAGCACCAATAACACCCCAAGTAGTCTTGGTGGCGGTGTAGGTCATCAGGTTCAAGTCGAGTGCAAACATGTAGTAGCCGTCAGTAGCAACACTAAGGTTACCTGCATCTGAAGCTGTACTGAGTGTTCCAGCAGTGCTTCCTGCGCCATAAGCTGTTCCATCCCAACCTTTTTGAGCAATAAATTTATATTCGCCAGCTGTTAGGTAAACGTAGCCCTTTACAATTGGATCAGCATCGGTATTCATCAAGGAGTCGCTTGCGTTTGCTGGAACCCAACCCTGGAAGGCACCTACTGCATAAAGCGTCACAATGGCTGCAGGAGTTGTAAATTCAACATCCTCACCATAGGCGGTTCCTGCACTATTGGTAGCATAAGCACGAACGTGGTAGGTAGTAAGGCCTTGAAGGTGAGACAGTGCACTGGTAAAGGTGCCTAGCCCATCACCATCCGATGTTGTACTATCGGCATGTGCAATTGTTGGGTTTGGATTCACGCTATAGCAAACGCCTCTCTTGGTTACAGTTGCTTTACCCTCATCGGTTACTTCACCACCACCATTGGCAGTAGTTCCAGTGTTTGCAGTAAATGCAGCGGTTGTAACTGTTGGAAGAATTGGTAAGGTTGTGAACGTAACTTCAGCACCGTACATTACACTTCCCTCTGTAATTATATATGCACGAGCATAGTACTTGGTAGCATAATCAAGACCGGTTAAGGTTACATTAAAGGTAGCGGTTACACTGTCGGCAGTGTAAACAACCTTATTATCGCTAACAGTAGGCCCTGTTACTGTGTTGTAGCAAACACCCTTTTCGGTGATTCCGCTACCGGTGGAAACAATAAAACCTACTACCGTTGCTGAGTTAGAGGTAATACCAATAGTCTCTGAAGTAGTGAACTTTGCATCCGCCAACTTGACATCGCTATTTTCCTTTGTGCAGGCACCAAATATCATTGTGGCTGCAAACAGAGAAACTAGTGATCCATATCGAATTATATTTTTCATGTGTAACGTTTTAATTGGTTGAATGAAGGCCTGCGTAAACTATCAACAGGGTTTCTTCAAAACGTATTTTTAAACTCAGTTAAAACAAAGTTAAGGTCAACCATCCGGTAAGAACGGTTGACCTTAATCATTAATTTTTAACCACGGTAGCAGAACCCGTTTGCCCGTCTGCATTAATGGTTAGAGTGATGGTGTAGTTTCCAGCAGTTACCGGAATATTATCACCACCTTGAGTTAGGCCAGTAAGGGCTCCACCTAAGTTCCAAGCCCAACCATCATTAAGCCTAAACTTAATAAACCCATCAATGAGGTCGAGGGTGATGTACCAAGTTCCATTAGCTGGGTTGTAGTCCATCTTTGTATCTGGTGAATTCCAAGCGTTAGGGGTTGCATCACCAACTAAACCAATCATATAAGAACTCGTAGAGTATGTAAGTGCTTGGGTATTTACATTCGTCTTGTAATAACCACTACCTGGTCCAGCAATTTCTGCACCATTAACAGCAAGCACACCACCAGCACCACCATAAACGGTACCATTATCAGGATCTACCAGAGTGTAAGCTTTGGCTGCATCAAATTTAACAAAGCCAGAATACTGACCATTACCCAGTGGTGACTCAACCTTACCAACAACCGTGGAGCCGTCCATTACATCTAAGCGAGGAAGACCATAAATGGTTGCATCAACTGTCTTAATATCAGATGTATAAGAAAATGTTTTGGCACCTGTTCCGCCATCGGTAACCATTAATACTCTTATACGAAGATCAATAGTGGATGTTTGGTCTGCCGGAAATTTTTTCAGTAGCTGGCCATTCAAATCACTAACGGTAATCTTCATTGTCTCGCACTGAACATCAGAGTAGAGAGTAACAGGGTCGGTAAAATTGGTACCTGTTGCACAAGCCTCCAAAAAATACTTGGTGGAAGCCTTAAAACCTGCGTCAAGAGGGCTAGCAGTAAATGTTAGCGTATCTAAACCATTTGCTCTTAATAAAGTAAGATCAGGAACGGTTTGAAAATTCGGAACTATTGGATTTTCAAGCATGGTCGCCTTTGTTTCATCCTTTTCGCAGGAAAACAAAACTCCAAGCAATCCGATAGACATTAAATATACTATCTTCTTCATTTTTCAGATTTTTAAAAAAGGTTAGTAACCTGGATTCTGTTTCATGTTTGGATTGGCAGAAACCTCTTCACTAGGAATTGGAAAAAGATCCAAGTCTTTGCTTGTAGCGACACCATTAGCTACGCCACCCTTCCAATCCCACATGTATGTTCCATTGGAGAACTGACCAAAACGGATAAGATCGGTACGACGTTGCGCCTCATAGTAGAATTCACGACCACGCTCGTTGAGAAGGAATGGTAAGGTTAGCTGGGCTGCTGAAATTCTTCCTGAAACAGTTGACGATCCATAGTTTCCATATTGATATGCACGGTCACGAACTTCGTTTACATAGTTAACAGCAGTTCCCATATCACCACCACCTCTAACCACTGCTTCAGCATACATTAGGTAAGCGTCTGCAAAGCGGAAAATGGGGAAGTCGGTACAAGCATAAGAAGCATTGTAGGTTGCTGGTAGTGTACCGTCACTATTTCTTGCAGTAAATTTATATACACCAATACCGTAATCACCGCTCGAAGATGGGCTAGGAATTACCATACTCTTCTTCATTTTCAAGTATACACGTTTATCGGGGCATGTTGAAAAGGTTGGGTCGTTGGTTGGTACCGATACGTTACCATAGGTGGCAAGAGTGTCAACCAAAACATTCATAAACTGCCTTCTCGCTCTGTTACCGTTCCAGTTGGTATTGTTGGTTAAGCCAGCAACATCTTCTGCTCTTAGGTAGGTAGCATCACAGCTTGATTCAATAATAAAAGTTGTTCCAACATACCCTTGGGTATTGGTACCATCTTGTTCAAATCCGAAAATCATTTCAGTATTTTGGTAGCCATCATTATCGGCACTAAAATTCTGACGATAGTCGGTTGCCAATGCATACTTGTGACTATCAATTACCTTTTGAGCATAAATCTGGCAACTATCATATTTAGCCGTTCCTGTGTAAACTTCTGAATTCAAATATACACGAGCAAGAAGCATCCAGTCGGCAGCCTTATTGGCTTGTGGATAGTTTTCACCTGCATCGGGTAGGTTACTTTCAATGCTTTTAAGTTCCGTTACAACGTAGTTAAATAGGTCAGCCCGTTTGATCCGCTTTGGGAAAAACTTACCGACACCATCAGCTTCGGTGGTAAATGGAGGATTTCCAAACATATCCATGTAGTAGGTATATGCCAACGCTCTTAAATAGCGAGCTTCTGCATTATAGCGCATCATGGTAGGATCCGTATTTCCATTTGTCATAGCAATAAGCTGATTGGCATAGGTAATGCTCAAACCTAAACGTTGGTATAGCGCCGTAAGGAATGGATTACTAGATGTCCATGTTTGAGTGTTTAGGTCGGCAATACCAATATCACCCCAGGCACACATTGCTTCATCAGTGGTAATTTCTTGGCAATTCCACATGGCTCTAAGGGTGGTAAAAAAGTTCCCATCTGTTGCGGTGATGTCATCACCAGCACTGCCACCTTGGCCAGAAATAACAAAACTGGCATATATTTTACCAAGAAATTCCTTTACATATTCTGGATTGTCCGCCACGTTTCCTGACAAAATAGTTTTAGGATCATTGGGCGTAACATCCAAATCCTTCACGCACGATGATGTTACCATCAGCGTCGAAAAGAGAATTCCTAGAATTATATTTCGATTTCTCATATCAATTCTTCTTGAAAATGTTAAAAAGTAAGACTTAAGCCAAGCATAAATACCCGGGGACGTGGATAGAAGTTGTTGTCAATACCTCCAGATACCTCAGGATCGAGACCAGAATACTTAGTTACGGTAAGCACGTTTTGAACGGTGAAACTAACGCGTGCATTCATCTTACCATAAATTTTGTTGAAGTTGTAACCGGCACTTAGGTTGTCAATCTTAAAGAATGATGCATTCTCTAAGAAAAAGTCACTCGTAAATTGACGTTTTACAAACTTTGTATCATCTAATCGTTTGGTGAAATTTTTCCAGTAGCCAATTTGAGACATCTGATCGTAGGAGGCACCAGCTGCAACTAAGTTGTAAACATAGTTACCAATGCTTGCACGAGCAGAACCGGAGATATCAAAGTTCTTATATTCAAATCGGAACGAAAAGCCCAAAAGATAATCTGGTGCCGGATTTTTGTGGATGTATTGATCAGCAGTGTTTTGACTTACAGATCCACCTTGACCTGAAAGATCTGCATATAGTCCTTCAATTGGATCTCCATTTACATCATAAACCTGCTTGTTTAGGAAGAAGGAGTGTGCTGCGTATCCAACCTTGGTTATTTGCTTATATCCAGTCATCGCATCACCTTCAAGAATTCCTATAAAGGTAGGATCGTCAGACAATAGCAATTTGGTAATCTTATTCTCGTTATAGGTTACGTTGAAGCCAACTTCCAATGACATATCCTTTTTGGAGATTGGTCGAGTGTTTAACGAAACCTCTATACCCTTATTCTCTAAGCTACCAACGTTAGTTAACAACCGGTTTGAGTTATTGCTACCCGTTGGAATTGGAACTGAGTTTAAGAGGTTGTCGGTGGTGCGCTTGTATAGATCCACCGAACCAGTGATGCGATCGCTGAAGAGACCAAAATCTAATCCTATGTTTTGGGTCGTTGTTTCTTCCCACTTAATATTTGGATCGTATGCACTTGGACGTAAGGTCGGAATGTATTTTCCATCGATAAAGTAATATGAACCAGGGGAGGCTAATGAGAATAATGCTTGTGCTGGATAATCGCTACCAATGTCTTGTTGACCGGTAACACCCCAACCTAACCGTAGCTTCATGTCGGAAATAACCTTAACATCCTTAAGAAACGACTCGTCCTTAATTTTCCAAGCAAAGGCTGCTGCGGGGAATAGGCCCCATTTGTTATTGATAAACCTGGAAGAACCATCATCCCTAATTGTGAAGGTAAAGAGGTAACGATCCTTAAAGGTATAATTTAAACGACCGAAGAATGAAACAAGATAATTCTCCGTGGTAAATGATGTGGTGTCTGGAACCTCAGAGTTCGCTATTATACCTCTAGTATTGGAGTTACCATCACGTTTAAAATGCTGCCATGAATAACCACCAGTTACATCTACCTTGCTCGAGATTGCACTTAGATCTTTTGTATAGTTAAGGTAGAAATCGAGAAGATTGTTGTAGTTTGTTCCTGTATAGTTATTTAACTTTCCAATAAACCCATCTGACATTTTGATTGGTGCAGTAATAGGTAAATTGTTGTGGCCATCGCTGGTTGTGTAATCGGTTGCTAAGTTTAAGTTGGCGTGTAGCCCTTCAATAAATGGTAATTTGTAATCAAACTGAGCATTTCCAACAAATCTTTTTACTGTCGATTTGTTATCAATATCCATTAGCTGCTCAACGGGGTTGTAAGTTCCAAGGTTTGCATCGTAATTTGACCACTGAAAGTAACCACCAGAGGCAACATTGCCATCTCTAACTGGTTTAGTTGGGTCCATGTTGATGGCAGAACCAATTGCGTCAGAATTACCAAAATTGTTTTTGGAGAGCATTCCTTTTGCATTAACACTAACTTTTAGAGTGCCCTCTAAAAATGAAGGATCGAGACCAATTGAACCGGTATAACGGCTCATATCCGTGTTTTTTAAAATACCATTCTGGTCGGTATATCCAACAGATACACGATAGGGAAGAGATTTGTATGCTCCCGTAACACTTATGTTGTGATCTTGTGAAACAGAAGTCCGGAAAATCTCTTTTTGCCAGTTGGTGTTGTAGTTCCAAAGTTTGGTAAGGCTAGTTGCATCGTAGAGTTCAGGATGACTGAATGCGATGTTTCTTATCTCGTCTCCGGAATAAACGTCGATAAACTTAATGGCACTCGATACTGACGTATTTCCGTCATAACGAATAGTGAGTGCACTGCCAACTTTACCCTTTTTAGTAGTAATAAGAATAACACCGTTGGAGGCTCTCGAACCATAAATTGCGGTTGCAGAGGCATCCTTTAATACGGTAAACGTTGCAATATCGTTTGGATTGATAAACGACAAAAAGTTGCTACTTCCTGATACATCGTTGTTAGAAATGGGAACTCCATCAACAACAATTAAGGGGTCGTTGGAGGCATTCAGCGATGAACCACCACGAATACGAATGGTAGCACCACTACCAGGAGCACCACCAGCATTGGTAATTACTACCCCTGCGCTCTTACCTACCAATAAATCTTGTGGTGAGGTAATTGCTCCCTTGTTAAAATCGTCGGAACTTACAGCCACTACTGAACCAGTGGCATCCGATTTTTTAACAGTTCCGTAACCAATCACCACAACCTCTTGAAGTTGCTGTGTTGAAACAGCTAATAATACATTTACGGTTGCTCCGGTTATAGCCACTTCTTGTGTGGTGTAGCCAACGCTGGAGATAACGAGTGTGCTGCCTTTGGGAGCGTTCAACGAGAACATGCCATCTAGGTCTGTGGCAGTTCCATTTGTTGTTCCCTTAACATACACGGTTGCACCAATTAAAGGTGAACCATTAGAGGCGTCCGTGACTTTACCCGTGACTTTTAGGTCTTGAGCATAGGCCGTTCCTCCTGAACATAGGAGCATACCGGTAATTAGCATGCTGCCTACTAAAGTGAAGAGGTGCTTCATAATAATACTTTTAGGCTTAGGTAAAACAATAAACAATTACTATAAATGTTTGTTAGATTTTCCATCCACAATTTAGGAAAAGATAAGGTAATCTTAACCCAAAGTCAAGGGCTTACTTTATGAAAATCAACGCAATCGAAACCGCAATCGTTTGCAATCAGCCTTTTTTTGAATTAAAAAAAACCTGTTTTTTTGATATTCGTGAGTAAAAATAATGTGTGTTCATTTTTTATATTTTGACTATATTTGAGGAATTACCAAAAATAGAACTATGAAATCGCACCCAATCACCATTAAAGACATCGCTCGCGAGCTTGGTGTTTCACCTTCAACGGTTTCTAGAGCTCTAAAGGATCATCCAGACATTAGCGAGGAGACCCGTCGACAGGTGAAAGAGCTAGCCGATAGGATGAAATATAAACCCAATGCAATTGCCCTCAGCTTAAAAAACAGAAAGAGTAATGTAGTTGGCGTAGTGATACCACAAATTCTCCACTATTTCTTTTCGTCTGTAATTAGCGGTATTGAAGATGTGGCTGGAAAATATGGATATAGCGTAATGATAGCCCAGTCTAATGAATTGTTCGAAAAGGAGGTTGAAGCAATGGCCACTTTAGCCGATGGCCGAATTGATGGTTTACTGATATCGATTGCAAAGGAGACTGTAAAATATGATCATCTACGTCAGCTTAAGGAGGAGGGTATCGAAATCGTTTTCTTTGACCGGGTTCCAGACGAATTTAAGAGTGATAGCGTTGTAATTGATGACTTTCAGGGTGCTCTTAAGGGTGTTCAACATTTAATAGAGCATGGTCGTAGGAGAATTTTGCACCTTGCTGGCCCACAAACGAGGTTAATTGGGAGAAAAAGACTCAAGGGATACTTACAGGCCATAGAGAACAACAGAATACCCTATGACGAAAAGCTCGTAGTTCACTGTGACTCCTTCGATGAAGCACTAAGAATAATACCGGAATTAGTTAATGGTGGTCTTGACTTTGATGCGGTATTTACAGTAAATGATTTTACTGCTGCTGGCGTAATTCAAGCACTAAAAAAGTTAGGTAAACGGATTCCAGAGGATATAGCCGTTGTAGGTTATGGCGATGACGACATTGCTCACATGATAGATCCTACACTTACTACAATACGACAACCCGGCAAGGAAATGGGTATGCGCGCAATGGAATTACTGCACAAGAGGCTTACATCAACAGAGGAAGCAACCGATATTATATCAGAAGTTCTGCAAGCAGAGCTGCTTCCAAGAGAAAGCACCTTGGGGCATTTCCGACAGGAAAAATAGTCTCTATAATAATAAGGTATAAAAAGCGGTGATTGTTAAAATCACCGCTTTTTTTCTATATCCCTTTATTTTTAAGGTTTTTTTAACTTTTTTTTAACCTAACCGCAATCGATTTAAATAAGGTGGAATAGCTGTAAAATGCCTCATTCCTAGGTGCTTCAACCATTTTTAATGCATGTTTTTTCCTTTCTTTTTACCTATTTTTGGACAAAATGAGGACTAATCCTATTCATACCATAACATCATGGCGAAAAAACCTAACCTAAAATTCTGGCAAATTTGGAACCTCAGCTTCGGCTTTTTGGGCGTTCAAATTGGTTATTCCCTGCAAAATTCGAATACCTCTACGATTTTTGAATCCTTTGGAGCAAACTTAAGTCAACTTAGCTATTTTTGGTTGGCTGCGCCCATAGCGGGGTTGATAATTCAACCTATAATTGGATTGTTTTCCGATGGGACATGGACTAGATTGGGACGACGAGTTCCATATATTTTGGGAGGGTCTATTATTTCATCATTGGCCTTATCGCTAATGCCCAATGCAAATATCCTTATAACCTTTGCTCCGTTGGCAATGGGTGCATTGATTTTGTTGTTCATGGATTTATCCTTTAATGTGACAATGCAGCCATTTCGTGCTTTAGTTGCCGACATGCTAGACGATAAGCAAAAAACTAAAGGATATGTTGTTCAAACCTTCTTAATTAATTTAGGTGCTGTCGTTGGAGCTTTCCTTCCTTTAATATTGTCGAAATTGGGTGTTTCCGATGCAGCTGCTCCGGGAACCGTGGCCAAACATATTGCTTATTCCTATTACATAGGGGGTGCTATTTTACTATTAACTGTAATTGTAACCTCAATTAGAACAAAGGAGTACCCGCCTGAAGAATTTGCGAAATACAATTCTGAAACATTGAACCAACCGATTGAGAAAAAATCATTCTGGAAACTATTGAAGGATCTTCCTACGGTAATGCTTCAACTAAGTGTTGTTCAATTCTTTTCTTGGGCTGCATTATTTCTTATGTGGACTTACTTAAAACCTGCCATTTCGGGTGTTGTAATTAGCCATGAAACCGGTATGATCTTGTCTGAAGGACAAACTCAAACCTGGGTTGGAGTTTTGAACGGTATATATCCAATCCCAGCCTGTATCGCATCTTTGTTTATAACGGGTATAGCAGCAAAATATGGCAATAAGCTTATTTATTCTATTTGTCTACTATTTGGTGCAGTAGGGTTTATTGGTTTAAATTTCACCACCAATCAATATGCCCTTATGATACCTATGATTGGAATTGGTATTGCTTGGGCAGGTATTCTTGCCATGCCTTATGCAATTCTTTCAAAGGCGGTTGAACCGAGGCGTATGGGTGTATACATGGGAATTTTTAATTTCACAATCACCATACCTCAAATTGCCATTGGTTTATTGGGCGGCGTTTTAGTTCAGTATGTGTTTGGTTCTAATGCAATGGATATGTTGGTTCTAGCAGGCGTATTCATGTTGATTGCTGCTATCTCCGTCTATTTCGTTAAAGAAAAAAAATTGGAATTAAATGATTAAAGCATGCATTTTCGACCTCGATGGGGTTATTGTCGATACCGCTAAATACCACTATTTAGCTTGGAAAAGGCTGGCGCATGAGCTGGGTTTTGAGTTCTCCATTGACCATAATGAACGGCTGAAGGGAGTTAGTCGTATGACTTCTCTCGATATCCTGTTAGAGGTGGGGGGGCTCTCTTTTTCAATGCAAGAAAAGGAGATGATGGCCGCCAAGAAGAATGAGTGGTACCTTGAGTACATACGTAAAATGACACCTGCAGAAATTCTCCCAGGAGTGAATGATTTTTTGGCTTCCCTTAAATCTAAGGGGGTGAAAATTGCATTAGGCTCGGCTAGTAAAAATGCAAAGTTAATACTGGAACAGGTCGGTTTACAATCTACTTTCGACGCGGTAATAGATGGAAATAAAGCGTTAAAAGCCAAACCCGACCCTCAGGTTTTTCTTCTTGGTGCTCAAGAGTTAATGACTGCTCCATCAAATTGTGCTGTATTTGAGGATGCTGTTGCTGGGGTACAAGCTGCAAAAAATGCTGGCATGTATTGTATCGGTATTGGTTCACCTGAAGTTTTAGGCTTAGCCGATATCGTTATGCCCGGGTTTATGAATGTTACAACTGAAATTTTATCATTATAAGGACTTCAAAACACTGAAAATATGAGCTCCTACTTGAAACATGATGAGTGGAATATTATAGAAGAGGGATTTCATCCGGAAAAAAGCCGTGATTCAGAAAGCTTATTTAGCATTGGAAATGGTCACATGGGGCAGCGCGCCAATTTTGAGGAAAAATACTCAGGCAATACATTGCAAGGCCACTACATTGCCGGGATATACTATCCCGATAAAACTCGTGTAGGTTGGTGGAAAAATGGCTATCCTGAATATTTTGCCAAGGTTATTAATGCGCCCAGCTGGATTGGTATCGACATTAAAATTGATGGAGACCATCTCGATTTGGCCACTTGCAAAATTTTGGACTTTAACCGTACGCTTAATATGAAGCAGTCGGTTATTGAACGTTCATTTACCGTTGAAATGCCATCGGGCGTGCAAGTCAGAGTAAAATCGACAAGGTTTGTTAGCATTGTTGAGCACGAACTTGGTTTGATTCGCTATTCTATTATCCCTGTAAACAAAAGCGCAAATCTTGAGATTCTTCCATACATCGATGCCGATGTGGAAAATGAGGATTCTAACTACGGGGAAAAATTTTGGGAAAAAACCGAAGGCTCTTGTTATCATCACGAGGCCTACATTGCTACCAAAACAAAAAAACTTGATTTCCACATCTGTACCGGAATGCTTTTCGATATTTTTGCAGGTGGAAGTAAGCTGAGTACAAAGGCGCATTTAGTAGAGGAAGATTTGTTGCTAGGGAATAAGGTTTTGTTCAATGCAACAGCAGGAGAGGAGATTGTAGTTTACAAATATGCTGCGGTGGTATCCTCCCTTGATTATCCTGCCACTAATTTAATGCAGATTGCTCGAAAAAAACTTCAGGATGCAAATGAAAAAGGATTTCAAACTATCCTTAACGACCATATCAAAGAGTGGGCTAGAAAGTGGGAGCATTCTGATATTGTAATTGAAGGAGATGTTGCCGCACAGCAAGGTATTCGCTTCAATATATTGCAGTTAAATCAAACCTATACTGGGAAAGACGCCCGCCTTAATATAGGACCAAAAGGGTTTACCGGTGAGAAGTATGGTGGAAGTACCTATTGGGATACTGAAGCTTATTGCTTGCCATTTTTTATGGCAACTGCCGGCGAGAAGGTGGCAAAAAATTTATTGATATACCGTTACAACCACTTGCAGAAAGCTATTGAAAATGCACAAAAGCTTGGGTTTACCAATGGTGCTGCTCTTTATCCAATGGTTACGATGAACGGTGAGGAGTGCCATAACGAATGGGAAATCACATTTGAGGAGATACATCGCAATGGTGCCATAGCATATGCCGTGTATAGCTACATCCGTTCCACTGGTAACGAAGCCTATTTAGCCGATAAAGGTCTTGAGGTTTTATTGGGAATCGCTAGGTTCTGGGCGCAGCGCGTAAATTATTCTGAAACCAAAAAGAAGTATGTAATGCTTGGTGTAACAGGACCTAACGAGTATGAAAATAATAGCAATAATAATTGGTACACCAATACTATTGCAACATGGTGTTTGGACTATACACAAAGGCTGTGGCGATTGTGAAGAAACAAAACTCTGCACGTTATAAGGAAATTGTTGCTAAAACCTCTTTCGATGAGACGAAGGAGTTGGCAAAATGGAAAGATATTATTGCCAACATGTACTATCCTTATGAGGAAAATCTTAAGGTTTTTCTCCAACAGGAAGGATATATGGATAAAGAGCAAATCTTGGTGAAAGATTTGGATCCAGCTCAGCGTCCTTTAAATCAAAAATGGTCATGGGATAGAATTTTGCGTTCCTGCTTTATTAAGCAAGCGGATGTTCTTCAAGGTATTTATTTCTTTGAAGAGAGATTTGATATGGAAACGATTAAACGCAATTATGAGTTTTACGAATCGAGAACGGTTCATGAGTCTTCGCTTTCTCCCTGTGTTCACTCCATCCTTGCTGCAAAGATTGGTAATATTGAAAAAGCGTATGAACTTTATCTTCGTACCGCTCGTCTCGATATCGACGACTATAATAAAGAGGTTAAAGAGGGATTACATATTACCAGCATGGCTGGAACGTGGCTATCTATAGTTGAAGGTTTTGGTGGAATGCGTGTAAATGATGGGAAAGTCTCTTTTGCACCACAAATTCCCAAACAATGGAAGGCCTACTCTTTTAAAATCCTTTTTAAAGAAGCGGTATTACGCGTTAGAGTTTCGCCAAAAACAGCAGAAATATTTAATGAACACGGAGAATCATTAACTCTTTGTGTTTTCGACAAGGAGTATACCGTGGGCAACGGTGGAAGTATTTCAATCGCGCTAAAGAACTAAAAAACAAAAATCCGGTAGTAGTGTTACTATACCGGGTTTTTCTTTATTTGTTTTCACTTATCTTTGTGAAAATTTGTCATTCATTTTAAATTGTTCATAATGAGTAGTAATCGTTTTCCCACTGGAGTAGTGACCGGTAAGACTGTACAGGAAATATTTGCCTATGCAAAAGCAAATCAATTTGCATTGCCAGCTGTAAATGTAACTGGAACAAACACTATTAATGCAGTTCTTGAAACGGCTCGTTCGGTGGAGTCACCAGTAATCGTTCAATTTTCAAATAGTGGTGCTGCATTTTTTGCTGGAAAAAGCATTTCCAACGAAGGACAACGTGCAAGCATTCTTGGCGCAATTGCCGGTGCCTTGCATGTACACACCTTAGCAAAAGAGTATGGTGTTACCGTCATCCTTCACACCGATCATGCTGCAAAAAAGCTATTACCTTGGATTGATGGTTTGTTGGATGCAGGAGAGGATCATTCAAAAAAACCGGTTCGCCTCTGTTCAGCTCACATATGCTTGATCTTTCTGAAGAGCCCATCAAGGAGAACATTGAAATTTGCAAGAATACCTTACCCGAATGAGCAAAATGGGGGATGACCCTTGAACTTGAATTGGGTATTACAGGTGGCGAAGAGGATGGCGTCGATAATTCAGGTGTAGATAGTTCTAAGCTCTATACGCAACCAGAAGAGGTTGCTTATGCCTACGAGGAGTTGATTAAAATCAGCCCCAATTTTACCATTGCAGCATCGTTTGGTAATGTTCATGGTGTATATAAACCAGGTAACGTAGTCCTTAATCCAAAGATTCTTCATAATTCGCAGGAGTATATTCAGAAGCATTACAAAACCGAAGCAAAACCAGTAAATTTTGTATTTCATGGTGGCTCGGGTTCAGAAAAAAAACTGATTGCGGAAGCACTTACCTATGGAGTAATTAAAATGAATATTGATACCGATATGCAATGGGCATACTGGGATGGTATCCGAAAGTATTCAATTGTTAAGGGTGAGTATCTAAAGGCACAAATTGGTAATCCAGAGGGTGAAGATTCCCCCAATAAAAAATATTACGATCCTCGC
>Ga0268359_10306_pt1 | contig 24148 bp, 24 predicted proteins | sample BioMet11_FD_194416 | JGI IMG/M metagenome (GOLD analysis project Ga0268359, IMG submission 194416) | Sewage microbial communities from Oakland, California, United States - Biofuel 11 (PacBio Assembly) | ecosystem: Engineered > Wastewater > Sewage > Unclassified | place: USA: California | collected...
AAAGGAGGCGGACATAATGTAGCTTCCGGGGCTGCAATTCCTCTTGGGAGTGTAGAGGAGTTCCTTAGCATTGCAGACCGAATTATAGGTGACCAGCTCCAGAAGACCGGAACGAAAAATCAAAAAACAAATATCAAATTCTCCGAATAACAGGCACAAACAAATGATAGTACTTGAAATAACTTTCATGCCAAGATAAAGATAATAAGTTGGAAAAGCGATGGGAGTACTTATGAAAATTACAGGTACAATTGAATTTCCGGATCTCGAATCAAGAAAATCAGCTGCGAGAATTCTGCAAGCTCTTTCTCCGGATAACCTTAGAAGCATGGAAAGTGAAGTCCGTGAGGATAAAGTTGCCGTCCGGTTTCATTCTGAGAAAATAGGCTCTCTTCTTGCAACGGTTGATGATTTTCTCATGAATGTTAAAATTGGAGAAGGAATAGAAGAGGCTATGAAAAAAGACGATAAAGTCCAGGAAAGCTAATTTATTTACAAGTTTTCTTTCCTTTATTTTTCTTTCCTTCATTCTCTTTTCTTTACTCTTTTTCCTTTATTTTCCTTTTCCTTCTCTTTTTCTGTTTTAATTTTTTTCTTTGCCTTTTCTTTTTCCTTTCCATTTTTATCGCAGGAGCTGTCAATTCCCTGAACCTTCCCTCCATAACTGTATCAGTTCTATGAGCCTCTCGTCCGTGAGTTCTGCCCCGGTTTCAGGGATCTGTATGCCACTGCGATAGATATGGATAGCTTCCTGCAGCTCTTCGGTGCTTATATTTTCCCCTTCCTGGGAATCCGGACTATCCCAGGGATTCCATGTACGGACTGTCCAGTTCCAGCTCCATTCAATGTTTTCGTCTCCTGCTCTGGCAATTGCTGTGACATTATAAAAGCCTGGAGAGTGGATGACCTCCGTGTATGAGCTATCCTTAACGCTGAATTCGGAACCTTTACTTTCTCCGTTAAAATACCAGCTTATATCGCAGGCATAATTTGTACTGATACTGAACTCCTGCTTCTCTCCTTTGTAGGTTGTTACATTCTCTACGGGGCTGGCTGAGTTAATTGAAAGGGGGACCACTTTTATATAACCGAGTTTAGTCTCGGTGTCAGACCCTTTACTGTTACCGATAGTCAGAGAAACAGCATAATTTCCATAAGATCCGTAGGTATATATCGGGTTCTGGGCTGTTGAGTCGATTTTCCCATCTCCGTTCAGGTCCCACTTCCAGTAAAAAGCATTACTGGAAAGGTCTGTGAACTGGACTGTAAGAGGATACATTCCTGTTGTAGTGTTTGAAGAAAAATCAGCCTCAGGAAGCGTACTGGTTGTGAAAGCTTTAATGCAGAGGTTTGCTTCCGAATTGCTTGATATGTCTTCCCACGTGACCCCATTAGGGCTCACATAACTTTCTCCGGAATTGGCCTGGGCCTTGCTGCTGTAATGGGCTAGGGGCTCTTCGACTGCAAGAGGACCTGAAGCTGAAGGATTAGCGAATCTTATAACTATTGAAAATCTCTCCCCAGTATTTACTGGCACTGCCGAATTCAGCACATGTGTATGGTATCCTGGGAAAGAGTATCGGCCGCTTTCCTGTACAAGGTACCCCTGTCCAGAATTAACAGGCCCGGAAACAGGATTTTTATATATGTATATCTCGTAAGCTGTATTAAGGTCCGTAGTATAGAACCCTATGGCTCTGATGGTTTCGTTCCTTTCCGAGGAGAAAACATTGCCGCCCCAGGCGACAAGGCTTCCTTCATATTCTTTTGATACTATCCATCCAAGAGGGTCATACTGGTAGACGTGGTCATAGTTATCCTGACTTTCAGCTGTGAACGCGGCGTTTTCATTGTATCCGAGTTTTGTGTCGTAGTAGGAAATATAAAAATATCCGTCCTCTCCCCAGGTGTCACCCCAGCTATTTTTCACTATAAAAGCCCCATCTCCTGGAGGGACCTGCGTAAAGGAATTCCTGTCAAAAGAATCATTCCAGCCCACAATGGCTACAGCATGATTGACGGACAGGCTTCCTGGGTATCGATAAGCATAGTTTCTTTGCTGATAATATCCAGGATTCCAGTATATTGTGGTGTACACAGCTCCGTACTCCAGAATTGCATTCTTGATAACCTCGTTATCCAGGGATTCTGTCCTGTCAGGCAGGAAAAGTGCCTCTTGCACATGTTTCTGTACAGAAAGCCCTGTGGGTGAATAAGAAGATGAATCATCATAAGGATCCTCATATCCATTTACAGGCCCGCTCCAGCGAGAAAGGTATGCTGTTGATATAAATGCATTGCCACCGTCATCAGTAGTAAGATCAAATCCCTGCGAATAGTTCTTTGAGACAAGGTTTTTCATGTTGTTTTCGGAAAAGTCATAGCTTTTTCCTTCTTTTCCCAGAAGGTAAGATTCAAGGGAAGCAATACTTGAAAAAGCCCAGCAGCTTCCATCGTTTCCCTGGTTCTTTACGGCTGTTACTTTTCCCTCCTTGCGCAGATCATAAACAGCCGGAAGGTCTGAACCTGAGGATACCAGTAAAAGTCTTCCTTCAGAGCTTGCAAGTTCTGACAGGTCTACAGGTGAGGGTTTATACCCTGTACTTGAAAGCTGTCCGTAACTGCCCACAAAAGAAAAAGCTTCAATTGAGTCAGTCTGCTGGTCTTCCAGAAATTCGGGGTTCATTGGGGCTGTTTTAATTACGGATTCGACCACTGAATCAGCAGAAGGTGTGCAGTTTTGCAGCGTTTCAGGATCTTCGGTATTTCCGGCGGCAAATCCCAGGCTGCCTGGCAGGAACAAAATCAAAACCATAAACACAAGCAGAAAAGATTTTATTTTTTTAAGCAGGGAAAGTTTTATTCTTTTCAAGATTTTTAGCCTCGGTGAGATCGTTTCCTGGCGAGCCTGTATGAGCTTTTTTGGAGCTTGCCGGGATGTATATCTTTATCATTATTTTGCAACTGATTTATGGAACTATTTATGAGATTTGTCTATAAGTTCTTTTCCAACTGAGTATAATTCTTTATTATATTTTATGAACTACTTTTCCCTCCCAAAAGCTAAATATCGGTTGCAAACTACATGCCAATCTTCTATTTTTTCTTACTAATAATCTATTAACTAATATAAATAATTAAATTGTTATATTTATTTATACATTTAGTTTCACTTATCTGGTTTTAGTCTCATTTATTTAATTTTTACAAGCTACTTTATTGAGGCTGTAATTTCCAATGGAAAGAAACATTACTCTTGTCCGTCCATACTTTATAGGGATACTTTCAGGAGGAGTGTAAACTTGCTTTCTGAAGCACTTGTAAACCTTGAAAAAACCAGCTCAGAAGACCTTGATAAAGAGATCCTTAGAGCTGCCATGATTGCAGAACTGGATGCTATCAACATTTATGAACAGATGTCAAATCTGGCAAAAAGCGAAGAAATTCGTAAAGTCCTGCTTGACATTGCCAGAGAAGAAAAAATCCATGTAGCGATGTTTGAAACCGTACTCCTACAAACTGATAAAGAGTTTTTGAAAATCTATTCGGACTATGCTCTGGCTAGAAGCAGAAAATAAGCTTGAAATCTGTTTGCAACCATATTTTCTATTGATCCTCCATGCTTGAAGAATACGAGAAGAAAAGACACTTTCAAAAGACACCTGAACCGTCGACCAGTGATTTTAAACAAAGCTCCGACAAACCGATTTTTGTGGTTCAGCGTCATGATGCGCGTAAGCTTCACTATGATTTTCGCCTGGAAATGGATGGAGTTTTGAAAAGCTGGGCTGTGCCAAAGGAACCCCCGAAGAAGGCAGGTACCAGACGGCTTGCTATCGAGACTGAAGATCATCCGCTGGCATATGCCGATTTTGAGGGAGAAATCCCGGCCGGAGAGTACGGAGCCGGCAAGGTTGAGATCTGGGATAGGGGAACTTTTGAGCTTTTGAAACGTGAGGAAAGGGAAATTGTCGTGGCACTTGAAGGAAATGAATTGAAAGGGATTTATGTTTTGATCCGGACAAAGTACGGAAAAGGTGAAAAAGGCTGGCTCTTCTTTAAAAAGGCCAGTTAAAAGCCGACTTTAACTTAACATTTATAAATGAGCAAGCTGTGTCTCAAGAGTGAAACATGGGTCAGACCCTGATCTTTTTAAACCATTGTGAGTATAAGCATATGGGGATACTTACGGAAGAAAGAGTAAAGATCAATGTTTTTGAAATTGCTGGGGAAAACTGCTGCGTTGCCGCCTGTGACGGGCAGAAAGTTTATGATATTATTACGGCGGCACTCTGCGAAAATAAGAAAATCGAACTCTCTTTTGCAGAAGTGAATGAGCTTACGCCTGCCTTTTTGAATTCGGCAATAGGGCAGCTTTACGGCTGTTTTCCTGCAGAACAGATTGAGAGCAACCTCTTATTCACGGATATCTCCGAGGAAGACGAGATTATCCTTAAGAGGGTTATCGAGCGGGCGAAAACCTATTTTGAACATGCATATACCTGCAGAAAGGCGCTGAAAGATGTGCTTGGAGGAGAAGATGCATAAAAGCGTTCACCACGCAACCGTTTTTCCGGTGAGGCGGCGTCCAAGGCTTCGCGCCGGAGGGCCAAGACCCGCAAAACCTATTCCTGTAAAGGTGCATTCCATAGAGAAATATGATTTTCCCGAAGGCAAAAGCTACTTCTTTGACACCAATATCTGGCTGTACATCTACGGCCCAATCGGCTGGCCTGACCAGCGGTCGGACGCCTATTCAAAGGCTTTGAAAGAAATAAGGAACTCTGAAGGCACGATCTATATAAACTGCATGATAATTTCAGAATTCATAAACGCCTTCGCCAGAATCGAGTTCAAGCAGCAGACCGAGTTTACGAGGTTCAAGGAATTCCGAAACTCTCTGGCCTTCAGGGCAATTGCCCAGGATATAGCATATAACGTAAGAATAATTCTTAAAAATACCCTCGCCTGCGACCCCGAAATGGAAGCTATAGACCTTCCTGAAGTCATGGACATGTTCGAGCAGGGAAAATACGATTTTAATGACCTTATCTTTGCTCAGATCTGCCGTGCAAAAAATATGGTTTTCGTAACTCACGACAAGGATTTTAGCGAACTAGGAGTCGAGATCCTGACCGCAAATGAGAGGCTGGTAAACGTGGGGAGAGAAGGGAAAGAAGGGAAAGACGGAAGAGAATGACCGGGTTTAATTTCTTATTTTTCAGGCTTAACTTCTATATAGAGTTCAGTTAATTCTTTTATTCTTGTGTTTAGCTCATCTAGCGTTTTAGCTTGTGTATGGCAACCCGAAAGTTCAGTTACAGAAGCTACGTAAATTCCGTCTTCGTCCTGTTCAAATGTCGATCTTCAAATCAATTTTAAAAACGTGTTCCGGAGTGAATTGTTTTTTATCATTAAGGATGATCCCTCTTTTATAAAACTGAAAATCAGGGAATACGACAAAATAAACCACTGCCCCCAATTTCAAAAAATATCCTGGAATTAATCTCTTACTTGAATATTTTTTGAATCTGCTTGCCGGAAAAATTATTTTGTGCCAGCTTAAATCCAGGCCACCTTTCCCGTCGGGAAGTTTTTCCCTTCAAATAAATAAATACAACTTTCTGTAAATATTGAGTAATACAGGTCTTCCAGCCCTTTATATTTAAAAATTTTAACGATTTCCTGTGTCTTTTATCCTTGAAGTATACATCAAAAATGGATCTTTTAATTCCTCTGGGACCGATATAACACTTGTTTTCCAAACTGATCCTGCCTATTATCTGATTGAAAATCCCTAAAAACCATAAATGCTCTATAGAGAAATTCTCAATCAAATTTTCCTTAAAGGCATCGTCAAGATGTTCAAAATTCTTTGGGCTTTCGTAGTCCAGTTCTTCAGCTCTGGATAAGTCCAGATCTAAATAGGGTTTTTCAAATCTGTTTTCATCAAAAATGGCAAAATTGCCTTTTCCTGTCCTGATTATAAAGCAGTTTTTGTCCCTTAGCTCCTTAGACTGCCCGGAGTAGAAATCAATTGAAAGGTAATTCGGAGTGAAACTTGATACTTTTAAATTGTGCCTTGTTTTTGTACTCGGAGAAATTTCTTTCTGTGGAGTGACCTTGCGTGGAGAGTTCTTTGAGAAACTCGGGGTCATCGAGGAGCGTAAACCAATCATTATGCATAATATATAACAGTGGGGCAACAGTTAATAAGTTTTTTTATTAAGAAACGGGTGAGAAAATTGGCGAAAATGATTCATGCTGGCTCACAATCGAATAAAAGTCAAATCGGTCTGAATATTTCTGTAAAAATATATTTTCCGCGCCTACTGTTCCCCTCTCTCTCCACCTACCATTTTTTCCAAAATCATCAAATCCTCAACCGGACCCCGAAACAGATACTTCTTAATAGAATCGGGAATAACTGAGATTTTTTCCTCACGACAAATTTATCATTTATGCAAATGAAAATACTATTGAATTACATTTCACTGGTTGAAAAAGCCGGCTTGACGGCTGCCAGAAAAAGGTTACTGAAAGAAATTAATAGTAGTGCTCTTATAATCAGATTTACCGAACCGGGGAGAAGATAATGCCTACAAAAGAAGAGATAGAGAGCCAGATTATGGACCTCTGGGATGAGATCTTTGATCTTGACGACAAAAGTAAGGAAGAATTAGAGGCTAAGTATGCAGAATGGCGGGAAGTAGAACCGCGACTGAACGAAGGGATAGATGAACTCGTAATACATATTGAGTCAATGAAAGGAATTAGTGACGAAAGCCTGCTTATTTATAAAGAGGTTAAAGAAATCAAAATAAGATATAAGCAGCAGAAGGATGAGATACAGGCAAAAATAGATGCGCTGAAAAAAGAAAAAGAAAAGATATAAAGATGTCACGGTTTGATTTTTCAGGGTAAAGGCTGGAAGTCTGCCATTTATCTACAATGTTAAAATCATCAGAGGCAGAGTATATTAAATATCAAAATTACCAATTATTCTTTATGCGGTTTACAATCAAACTTGAAGAATCTGAGGAAGGAGGCTATACCGCCCAGTGCCTCGAAATTCCTGCTGCTATTAGCGAAGGAAATACTAAAGAAGAGGCGCTTGAAAACATTAAGGAAGCTATTCGGCTTGTCCTGGAAGTAACAAGAGAACAGGCTCAAGTACTGGGAGAAATCGCTACTGTGGAGGTTTCTGTTGGCTAAGTTGTTTTCTTTTTTTCTGAGAAGTAAATTAACAGTTAAGCTCGATTCCCTGTATGCTTCTCGGAAGGTTCATGCTGTTCAGCCCGAGAGCATCAAGACCTTTGTCAACCAGTTTATTTCTCTTATTGACACTTATTTTCATTGTCAGCCTGATATTTTCTTCGCTAACTTCGATGAGAGCTTCAAAGTATTTGATATTGCGTAGATCTTCTTTTGCAAGGTTGAACCTTTTTGAAGCGCCGAGGATTTCAATAGCCATGATCTGGTTGTCTTCACTAATATCAAGGATTATTCCGTCCAGATCTATGGAAGACCTGTACTTTTTGTTGCTTCCGTAAAAGAAAATGCTGTCATTTTCGAAATCGTAATCGTACTTATTTACCAGGGATTCCTGTCTCATCCGGTCTCCTCCTCTTTTTTGCATCTTCAAGGAAACAGGTCACAAGATTAAGTATTATTGGATTAGTGCTCTTAATACTTACTATGACGATCAGGTCGTAGTTTTCAGTTCTTTCGTAGTAAAGCTTGAATTTTGCTTGTTCCTGTTTAAGAATACCAACAGGCTGTTCTTTAAGGATTATATTGTATATTTCATTTAAGTCCGGATGTATTTCACTTTTACGTTCCCTAATTCTTTCTTGAAAATGATATGTAGCACGTAGATTATCGATCTCAATTTTAGATAAATAGTTTAGTAAAGTGACTACATCCATCCAGTGACCTCACGGTTGCTTTAAAACCTGAGTTTGACAGTTTGATTTTTATGTGGGAAGATTGTTTTCATATCCGTTGGAATGATAAGTAATATTATTTCAACAAGTTTTTGCCCATTTTTTACGATTCTATTTGACAGATGATTCTCTTTCTCTTGATGGCCATTTTTATGATTTTTGACCCAATTTTTGGTATAGAATTTGACAGATAGCATGAATCTCAGATAAAATCTAGATACTATCCAAAAAGTCAGGTCCAAAAGTGCTAAAATGAGACAAAAATTTCTACTAATTTACCTTATAGTGATTGTGAAGCTGGAAAATCAGAGGCAATTTGACGAAATTTATGAATACTGTCAATTGATTTTTGACAAAAAATTGAAGCCTCTCACTAAATTTAATTTATACTGTCAAACTAAGGTTATAACTCTGTCAAGTTCCCAACCAAAATTTTTTCGTCTCTTAAAAGCATTCCAAACAGCTTGAAGCGCAATTTTTTCAAGTTCGTCCTCATGCATTGTTCGTGCATATTCAATTATAATTCCTGGTTTTTTTGGATTTTTATTCAAGCCAATAGCTATTACTGCACTTACATACTTTTTCTTTGAATATACATCTTGAAAAGCCATTGGAAGTGCTTCTCCATTCTTTATTTTAGGAACTTCTTCAGTATTATTAACTCTCCACCTTCCATCTGGTCCTACAGGTACAAAGAGGTACATCTAACTACGTTTAATGCTTCTATTCCGACTTCCACTTCTGCATCATCAAAGGCATCCAATCTATTTTCTCCATGACCCAATGATACAAAAGAATATACAGTTCCTTGAATTTTTGTTGGGTCTATCATTTTACCACTCTTTAGCAGGATTAAAGCATAATTAGGACTTACACGATGAAACTTTTTATTATTATCTGGACTTCAGATTTTCTCCTAACTTATGCAAAACAATAAAACTTTAATTGAGGTGTTTCCAGAGACTAAAATATGCTTTAAAAGATAAAAACGGTGTATAAATGCTTATTTCATCTAAAATTTGCTTATGGGACCTTTAACCCTATAGCTAACTATGAAGGCTTTTGCTTCCTGGCCTTGGTTTTTATCCACTTATCTACAAAAACACAGGTGTGCTAGGCACTCGGTTGAACGGAGCGTTCGTTCCAGACCTGGTCCCAACTTAGTCCCAACTTAGTCCCAACTTGATACCAACTTGGTCCCAACTTTTATTTCCCTACAGAACCACGTACAGTACTAAACTCAACTCTCAATATTTTTTCGCGTATTTGATACTAATACTATTATACCCCGCAGGCAAAATAAACACTCTATGAAACTCACTGTCCTTGTTGATAACAACACCCTTATTGACAGGTATTTCTTTGCCGAGCCCGGTTTGTCTTTTCTGCTGGATGATTCAGGCATACGAGTTCTTTTTGATACCGGGTATTCGGATATCTTCCTCACAAATGCCCGGAAAATGGGGCTTTCACTTCTGGACCTTGACTACCTGGTCCTATCCCATGGGCACCTGGACCACACTTGGGGACTCGAACATCTGATACGTTTATTCACGGAAGCAGGGATAGAAAAGCTTCCCAGCAGACCTCCGGTTCTCATTGCCCATCCCCTGACCTTCGAAAGCAAAAAAACTGAAGAGATAGGGGAAATCGGAAGTCTGTTCACTCCCAAAAAGCTTTCAGAACACTTCAGGCTACAGCTCTCAAGTACTCCCCTCTGGCTGAGCGAGAAGCTCGTTTTCCTTGGGGAAATCCCCAGGAACTTCACTTTTGAGGCAGAGGCAGCTGTCGGATATGTGCAGGACAGCAAGGGAAATAAAATTCCCGACCTCCTTCTGGATGACACGGCACTCGTATACAGGGCAGAAGCAGGGCTTGTAATTATCACGGGCTGTTCCCACTCCGGGATCTGCAATATTACCGAATATGCAAAGGAAGTCTGTGGAGACAGCAGAGTCCTTGATATAGTAGGAGGCTTTCATCTTCTGGAACCCTCAGAAGAACGGATGCGCGGGACCCTTAAATACCTTAAAAAACTTGGCCCCAGCTGCGTGCATGCCTGCCACTGTACGGACTTAAACTCAAAAATCGAACTTTCAAAGGTTTGCAGGCTTAAAGAAGTTGGAGTTGGCCTGCAGATTGAATATTTTTAACGATTTTTTAATTCTCATTTGCCTTTACAAAAACGGCTCTTCGTTGTTTTTGTGGCTATACTCATAATGTCCTCATGAAAACCAATGCGGTCTTGAATTGAGAATCATCTTATCCACAGGGAATGACAAAGAGTCACAAAAACTGCGCCTTCCAGGCCTCATTTTTGATCTATTCTGAGTATGTGTTTTTCCATTAACTATTTTTTAAAACGTCGGTTGTGTGGGGGTAATGGGAAGGCAGGCAGGTTAATATAAAAATAGAGTTTTAATATTTTCTCTTGAGCGGATCAAAAATTAATGCTATTATTGGGATAAAATTATAATATCCTCTCTCCTATCTACTTCTTATGTCCAAGCAGGCTTATAGATTCGATATGTCGCCTTTTCGATAAAACTGTATCGCAGGCTGAGAAAGGGCAATACAAAAAAGCTCTTGAAACCATTGAAAAAGCCGAAAAGCTTTCGGAGAAAGCAAATCGTCCGGATTTATTATGCCAGACCCTTCTGTTTAAAGGAAAGGCTCTGCTTGCTCTGAATAGGCAGGAAGAAGCCCTGGTCGAGTTCCAGGGAATGATGGAGCTTGCCATCCCTCTCTTTTAGATGATCCAGAAGATACCGATTCCCAGTACTTTGTCTACAATTCTATAGGTTTTACTGTAAAAACCCTTGAAGAAATTGGCGATATCTCAAAAACACAGGAGTTCCTTTCCAGGAATGAAAAATACTCGGGAAAACCTTTGATGCATTTGAAAAGCTGATTGCAAAGGAGCCTGATAATTTTGAATTTATTATAGATTATTTGAAAATGCTGGAAAACGTCCGGGGCTATTACATGAGGGCCCAGCAGTTTGAAAAACAGGTCCCGATCATGGGCAGGATCGTGAAGTATTACGGGAAAATATTTGAAATCCGGTCCAAAAAGAGGAACTGTTCGATAAACTGAACAAGTTGATTGAAGAGTTTAAAACCTATTGTTTTGTTTTCTGGAAGCCTGAGGAGGCAAAAGAGATCTTCTCGCAAGCCGAAGAAGTCTATAGAAGGGTCCTAGAAAAAGAACCCGAGAACAGATTGGCCTTCAGGGGCCTCATATCCTTATATGAAGAGTTAGGGGACCTGTACTCAAAATGGGAGACATCGAGAAAACTGAAGAAACCTACCTGAAAGCCTTTGAATCCCTGGACAAAAAGATCCGGAAACATCCAGGGGACATTTCTACTCTCAGGAAGCAGAGTGAAATCCTCCAGACTCTCAGCAGGTTCTTTTCTCAGAAAATGAGACTGAAAAGCTGGCCAGTATGCTGAAAAATCTCTCGAAATACTCAAAGAGTTGTCAGGGAAAAAGCCTGAGGATCTGGACTATCAATCTGATATTTCCGACGACTTCACCGAACTTGGAGAACTGTTTGGAGAGATAGGGGACATAGAACATGCAAAGGAGTGCCGTATGCAGGAAATCGAAATTTACAGGAACATGCATGAAAAAGACCCTGAGGACCTGGTGAGTGTAGCGAATATAGCTGCTACTTTTGACCAGATAGGGCATCTGCACGCAAACCGTGGGGAAACGGAACCTGCAAAACAGTACTATGAACGGGGAATTGAAACATACGAAAAGCTGCTTGAATCCGACCCCGGAAATTTCGAATATGAAATCGGCATTGCAAATTCCTTAGATTACATCGGAGAACTATACACTTCTCTTGAACCTGAAACCGCCAACCATTATTTTGAAAAAGCTCTCGCCATAAATGAAAAAGCTGTAAAATTATATCCGGAAAGTACTGATTACATTAAAGAGCTCATTTACACCCTGAAAAATATTTCGTCCTTAAATATTGAGCAAAAGCAGTATGAAAGCGCGATTCAGGCTCATGAGCGTATTACAGAACTCCACCTGGAAATGATCAGAAAAAATCCGGGGAACTCGGAGTATGAAAAAGATCTGGGTAATGCCCACAGTGAGTTTGGGCTTCTTCTCGAAAGGGCAGAAAAGCCTGAACTTGCAAAGCAGCAGTATTCAAAAGCAGCAGAAGCTTTCAGGCAGATCCTGCAAAATGCAGAGGAAGAGCCCCTCGCAAAAGATCTGCTGGCTATGAACCTCAGAATGCAGATACCGCTCCTCACCCATGCAAAAAAGCACAACTTAGCAAAAGAATACCTGGACCTTGTCCGTGATTTCTACGAAAAATTATACGAAAATGACCCTGAAAGCCCGAAAAATTGGAAAAGTCTTTATGATATTCGGCTCCTTGAAGGGATTTTACAGGAATCCATGAAAAATTACGGAATAGCTATTGAAAGGTATGAATCAATATTTCCTATTCTTACGAAACATCTCGGATCAGATCCTGAAAAATTTGAATACCAGGCAAAAGTTAACATCGTATATCTCCAGCTCGGCATTGTTTACCTTTCAGCCAATGAACTCGAAAAGTCAAAAGAAGCCTTTGAAAAAGCCCTGTCCATAAATGCACAACTGATCGAAAAAGATCCGGAAAGTCCCGTGTACGTAAGAGATGCAATTGTGATATATGAGGAATATGCAAAGTTACTCAAAAAACTTGACAGGAATGAAGAAGCAGAAGAATATATCGCAAAGGCTGAAAAACTAATGGAGAATTTGGAGTAAGAGCTTCATGAAAGAGATCCCTGGTTTCCAGGGAGATCAGGATCAGGGTATAATTTACTGCTTATCCATCTTTACTACTTATAGTCACGAGGCTAAATAATGTAATTGTCCAAGAGGTACAATGAAGTTTTTTGTTGCAACAATTACAGGCGTGACTATAAGGGTAAATCAGTCACTTTGCGATTGTAATTCCGTTGGCTGTTGGGATAAATACGAAATCATGTAATAATCTCATCAAAACTCAATTCCCCGGCAGCTAAAGGATGCAGGAGAAGTTTGGACTCATGAAACTTTCAGAAAAGTTTCTCTGTCCATTCCCTCAGTGAAATCTTGTATAGCTACAGCGGCGGACATTATTTCGGAAAGATAGAGAAGAGGGGATCTCATACCGGTACCAGCTCTTTTAACACGTCATCTTTCATCATCGGGTGGAGAGCCCTTTCTGAAACAACATCAACTGGAACTCCAAATAAGTCCTCAAGATAATATCCAAGTCCCACAAGGTGTAAGAGGGTAGCTCCTTCTCCAAACCTCACAAGGACGTCAATATCACTTTCTTTTTTTCTTCGCCACGTGCGTATGAGCCGAAAACGCCCAGGACTTCAGCTTTGAACTTTTCTTTTATTTCGTTCTTTCTTTCTAAAATAAGGAGCAGGATCTGGTTAACATCCATATATGTTCCTCTGTATCCCGCAATATTTGTTTCTACTCACTTTTACGTTAATCTACGTTTGAGTGATCTTCCAGCTTATAAAGTACTGTTCTTTGTATAATATATAACCTGCTTCATTGCAAGTTTGCAATTCTTTTTTTCGCATCCATTTCTTTTGGAAAGGCCGGTCACGCAGTGACCGTGAACCCGTCCGGGGTTCTATTTCTTACTGCTTCTACTCCGGCGCTAGATTTAAGTTTTAGTTGCATAGTTGTTGAAACAGATCTTTTAGGATAGTGTGTAACCAATAGCTGACATCAATAGCTCTGACATCAATAGCTGACATCAATAGCTGACATCAATAGCTGACATCAATAGCTGACATCAATAGTTATTATAAATAGCTGACATCAATAGCTGACATCAATAGTTATTATAAATAGCTGACACTGATAACTTAATAAGAAATTATATATAATTATTAATATTTATCTATACTGATATTATTTCTATGAATTAAATTAACTTATATAAAACGGATATTTTTTAAACGTTAAACACTTAAATGGCTGGTCGGATTTTTATTAGACAGCATGGATGATCAGGTTATAGATACCTATATCTAATTCTATATCTGAATTATATGTAATTCTATCAAACTATAATTCTAATGTATAAATACTCAGTATCCCCATCCAGGTTATGGATAAAAAGCATCAGGATACTCAGTATTCTAATATTGAGTTACGAATTTTCGCTATAGAATAGGCATTTATATCAGAAACAGAATTTTAAACTCTGTTTACGTCGTTATCTCAATTCACAATTACCTTATTCCATACCAAATAAAAGAGGCTCAAACTTTGAAATTACAGTTCAATCTCAAAGCTTATTTTAAAACAAGTGCAGACCCCACTCCTGCAAAGGATGCTATAGCTGCGCTTTTGAAGAAGCAAAGAGTACCCTTCTCACCGAGGGGGCGCCTGAAGGGCAGGGAGCAAAGGTTACGGAATGGAAGCTCGGGGAGGACAGGATCGAGCTTACGCTCCAGTCCGGCAGGTATGTCAGGGTGCACGATGCAATTTTCCGGCTGAGAAAACAGCTCGCTGAGGCACTCGGCAAGAAATACAAGATCGGTATTCGCGGAATCGAGGTTGAGTCTTTCACGATTAAAGTGCCGACTGACCACGAGCTCAGGATGCTCAAAGTGCCATATATAAAAAGTATGGAAAACATTGAAGGCGGGATTCAGCTCGAGCTTGAGGTAGGAGAAGCTGAGATGAAGAACCGGGTTCCTGACAGGATTCTCACGCTCCTTGAAGAGAAAATCGAGGCTGCTCAGTATGGGGCAAAGGCTGAGCACTGGAACCTGCTCTGGCAGAGAGAGCCAATGGAGCACCCCTTTAAGGAAGACCCTACCCAGGCTATGATGAAAGAAGGCTGGCTCAAACGTGGGTCAAGCCGCGGGCAGTGGATCCACGGGCCCCAGTCCACAAAGATCTTCCGGACTTTCGAAAAAATAGTCCTTGAAGAACTTCTTGAACCCCTGGGATACAGGGAAATGATTTTCCCGAAACTGGTCACCTGGAAGTCTGGATGAAGTCCGGGCATGCAAAGGGTGTCTATCCTGAGATATATTATGTATGTCCTCCGCAGACAAGAGATCCCGATTACTGGGAAGAGGTTGCCGATTACTACAAGGTTACCCATGAAGTGCCCACAAAACTGATCAAAGAAAAAATCGCAGAGCCAATCGGAGGCATGTGCTATGCTCAGTGCCCGCCTTTCTGGATGTACGTAGCAGGAGAAACCCTTCCGAACGAGGAAATTCCTGTAAAGGTCTTTGATAAGTCCGGAACTTCCCACAGGTATGAGAGCGGCGGAATTCACGGGATCGAAAGGGTTGACGAGTTCCACAGGATTGAAATCGTCTGGATCGGAACGAAAGAAAAGGTACTAAAGTGCGCAGAAGAACTGCATGATCGCTATATGCATATCTTCAACGACATCCTGGACATCGAGTGGAGAAAAGCAAGAGTTACCCCCTGGTTCATGGCGCAGGAAGGTTTGCTCGGGCTTGCCGAAGAAAACACTGTCGGAACAACTGATTACGAGGCCTGCCTGCCTTACCGTGGGCCGGATGGAGAATGGCTCGAGTTCCAGAATGTGAGCATTAACGGAGATAAGTATCCCAAAGGCTTCAATGTGAAACTCCAGTCTGGAGAAGAACTCTGGTCCGGCTGTTCCGGAGTCGGGCTTGAAAGATGGGCTGCGGTTTTCCTTGCGCAGAAAGGGCTTGACCCTGCAAATTGGCCTGAGGAGTTCAGAAAGAGATTAGGCGAAATGCCGAAAGGCATCCGTTTCCTTTAAACTTTTCTTCAAATTTTTTTCCTTAAATTTTTCTTTCCACATTTTTTTCCACATTTTTTCCTTAAATTTTTCTTTCCACATTTTTTTCTACATTTTCTACCTTAAACTTTTCTTCACACTTTTTCTTCAAACTTTTTTATTTTCTCTTTTTAGCAGATAGGCAGAAAGTGTTTCTGACCGATTTGTTTATATACTGATATGATATGTATAGTGAGCCATTAACTAGTTAGATGCCGCTAATTTCTGAGATCTTCTGGCGATTTTCCGGATCATATTTTTTGATTATCAGGAGCCTGTAGTTGCCGGAATATAGGGGACGGGTCCAGGTTCGGAAGCCTATCGAAGCTCGGAAGTTTCATCTTGAAAGGGAAACGCTAGTGCAAAAAGCACCACAAACTGCGCCTGGCAGCGCAAAGTCTGTGCAAGAGCGCTGAAGGTCATTCATGCTCATTGATTAAGGAAAAAGCTCACCCGAGCATCCGGAATAAGAAACTGAAAGGCTTGAGGGCCGCAGGATAAACCAGCAGCATACAAAATTTAACAAAAATACTAGAAACAACATAATAATCGTAAAAGGAACATTACTTCGGAGGAATCACTTGGCAAGAAAGAAAGTACAGAGAAAGCTTGACGGATGGAAATCCAAGGAATGGTATAATATTGAAGCTCCTGCTTACTTAAACAGAGCTATTGTCGGTAACACTATGGCAGGAGATCCTTCTCTTCTCGTAGGACGCAATATTGAAACCACTGTTGGGGAACTTACCAACGATATGACCAAGAATAACACTAAGGTCATCCTCAGGATCAACAATGTCGTAGGAGACGTCGCAACTACCGACCTTATGGGCCACGAACTTACAACTGACTATATCCGCTCAATCGTGAAGAGGCAGACCTCCAGGATTGATGCGAATATCGACGTTAAAACCAAAGACGGCTATGTCATCCGTGTAAAGCCTACCTGCTTCACCATCAAAAGGGCACGCTCAAGCCAGATCAAAGCCATCAGGGAAATGATGGTCAACATCGTCGCAAAGCGTGCATCAGAAGCCGATTTCGAGACCTTTATGCAGGAAGCAATCCTTGGCAGGCTCTCAGCAGCCATTTACAGGCAGGCCAAGTTCATCTACCCGCTCCGCAGGGTCGAAATCCGCAAAACCCAGGTCGAAGCAGTACCTGCACCTGCTACATCCGCTGCACCCGAACCTGCAGCAGCATAATTTCATTCTGGTTCAATATCAAGAAGCAGGGGAAAATCCGAAAGGATTTTCTTATCTCTTTTCTTAGTTTCTTTTAGTATACGAGTTTCTCGCTCTTACTGTTCTAATTGTTCTTCTTCGCTGTTCTAATTGTATTTCTAAGGGTTCTTTTGATTTCAGGTTTTTTTACTTACTCTTTTTCAGGCCTGCAGCCGATATTTTTGAATTTTTTCTTTTTGCTTGGGTTACTTCTGGGCTTGCTGCTAAACTTGTCACTGAACTTGCCGCTGAACTTGCCGCTGAACTTGCTGCCGGTTTTGCTGCTGAACTTGCTGCAGGGCGGCTTATAGAAGCCTTTTCTTTGATCCTTGTTTCGGCTCCTTTGCCTGGTTTTTTCCAGTATTTTCTGCCTTCTTGGCAGCGCCGGTTTATACAGAACTCTTCCTCAGGGCTGTCGCCTTCTTCTTTTAACCTGAACAGCTTCCAGCCACAAGTTTCACAGGTCTTGTCAAGCAGAGTCAGTTTTCCGGTTTTTGGGACTGAATGGGTGTACCCACAGCGTTTCGTGCAGCCTAGGAATCTTGTATCTTTAAAGGTTATCAGGAACATGCTTCCGTCACATTCCGGACAGGGGCCGACCGTTTCTGGGGGATAGCATTCTTTTTCAAGGTCGCAGGTAAAGCAGGGCCCTACACCTACAGCCCAGTTATATTTGTTTCCGACTTTCAGGACAGCTGCTCCTCCTTTTTTACATTCCTTGCTCCTGAGTACGGTCAAAGCCCCGGCTTTTGGCAGAGGATATGAATTTCTGCAGTCCGGATAGCCTGTGCAGCCCACAAAGCGGCCTGAGTCCGTTTGCACAATCCTGAGCACATGCCCGCAGGCTTTACAGGTTCCGATGTAGTTTTTCTTATCTTCGAGGGCAGCTTCATCCTTGATTGTTCCTGCTATGCTTGAAGTTAGCTCCTTTTTATTTGCTTCAAGCTGGGCGTACATCTCCTTTATCAGGGCTGTGCCTTCGTCAAGGGCAGCTTCGAACTCTTTTTTTCCGTCCTCAACTTCCTGAATAAGGGCTTCAATCTTTGCCCTTATTTCCGGTCTTACTAGTATCGGAACGGTCAGAGAGAGCCCTTCCATAAGGGTAAAGCCTGTATCGAGGATAGAAATTGTTTTTCCCTTTGTCTCAAGATACCCTCGCTTCTTATTTGTTCCAATATGGGTGGGAGCTGTTGCCTTTGTCCCGATTCCATTTTTGTCCATAAGGGTAAGAAGTTCGGCTTCGGTCAGTTTCTTTGGCGGGCTGGTTTTGGACTTTGTATTGCTGAGCTTTTTTATGCCCACTTTCTGGCCTTCCTCTACAAACGGGAGAAGTTTATCCTTTTTATTTTCGAAGGGATAGGCTTCGAGCCATCCCGAATCCTTGAGCACGGTTCCGGACGAGTCAAAAGGTTCTTCATGTACGAGCAAATGCAGATGAGTTTTTTCAAAAACTGCTGCAGGCATAAGGTTTGCCAGGAAATGCCTTACTATAAGGTCATAGACTTCAGGTGCCTGAGGGATATTTACTGCAGAGCTAACCTCTCCTCTTGAAGCCGCCCTGATCGGGTGGATAGGAGGGTGGTCGTGTGCATCTTTTTCCCCGTTTTTCGGGACGATTGGGGCTATAAGGATAGATTCTGCAAAAGGCTTGTACTCCTCATGGCGTGCAAAATCAAAGACAAGGGCCTTGAAATCAAAATCGTCGGCGTATTTGTTTGTCTCGGTCCTGGGGTAGCTGGTAAACCCTGCAAGGTAAAGCTGTTCTGCAACCTCAAGGGCAAGTTCAGGGCTTATCCCGAGGAACTTAGAGGCCCTTTTGAGGAATTCGGTAGTATTTAATGGATTAGGAGGACTGGTTTTTGTTTCGTTTACTGTCTTTTTTGCAACTACCCCTTCCTTTGCCCCTTTCAGCCGTTTGAAGATCTCAGCGGCTTTTTCTTTGTCATGAATATTTCCTGCCCTGTGAGTACCTTCGAAGTCTCTTCCTTCTTTTCCGCCTTTTTTTTCGCTTTCTTTTTCGCCTTTTTTTTCGCTTTCTTTTCCTTCTTCTTTTTCACTTTCTGCCGAGAAAATCGCCGTTATCTTCCAGAAGTCCTTTGGCCTGAAAAGCCCGGATTGCCTTTTCCCTTTCGTATACAAACCCGCAGGTAGGCGTCTGGCAGGGACCGATAGAAAGTATATCTTTTGTTCTTGCTCTCTCCCTGACCGAAAGCGTTACAAAGCGGGTGAAAGCTGCTCCCATCTTAAGGTCCAGAATCTGTCTGGCTTCTGCAGCCATTGCCATGTTGTAGTCCGGGTCTATCAGGCTTTCAAAAGCTTTTTTTTACCTCCTTTGGGGAGAGAGACGAAAACGTGCTCTTTCAACCGGCACATTTGTTACTTCCTCCGCGAGTGTTTTGGCTTCAAATCCTATGTTTTCTCCTTCCCTGTCATAGTCGCAGGCAAGTACGATCTTGTTTGCTCTTTTTGCCAGATTTTTTACTGCAGCAGCGTAATCAGCTCGCGTTACAAGTTTTTGCGGGTCGACTCCAAGAAGCACACCCGGATTGACTTCATTCCATTTGTTATACTGCTCTGGAAAGTCATAATTCATAATATGCCCGGAAAGTCCCATTACCAGCCACTCTTCACCTTTCCACTTGAATTCATATGCTGGCAGCCCTTCAACTGTTATCCTCTCAACTTCTCCCTCGCCCAGGATGCTGGCAATCTGGGATGCTGCCTTATTCTTTTCTGCAAATGCGACAACTGTCATATAAAATACCCTGGTTCCGTTCTTGAGATTATATTGGGATCTAAAATAGTATTAATAAGAAATGTTAAGGAAACGCATAATGAAGCTAATTGAAACACATAATGAAGTGAATTAGGAAATGCACCTGAAAAATTTCCCTTCTTTTTTCTTGTTTCTTTTATGTGCATCGGCTTAATCTTACTGGTTGGGTTCAATTATTTTACTGGTTAAATTCAATTATTTTACTTGTCAGGTTCAATTATATCAGTAAGCTGTAAAAGCCTTTACTTTAAAAACAGTTTCCGTAGTTTTCTTTCTGCGCATGCTCTAAATAATATACATACATTATTTATATATTTGTTTGCTTATACATATTATATGACTTGCCAGACGTGAAAAGATATATATGAGTTGTCTGTTCTAGTCTGCAAGATATAAGTACTGGATTTATCTTTATCCTTATTATTCTGGTCAACCTTATAATATGCTTATGAGATGTCGGTTAGTTACAGTCAATGATATTGCTGTTATTTGACATGTTTTTATTGAGATCTGTTAATTAATATAATATTATAATTGTCTCATTAACCTGCAGTCTGGAGTAACAATGACACTAATGGAAGATGCAAAGAAGGGAATCGTCACCCCCTCTATAGAAGCCGTGGCAAAAGCTGAAGGAATAGACCCTGAGACTGTCCGCTCCTGCGTGGCAAAAGGGCTAATCGCTATCCCCGTAAATAACAGGCGAGATACCCTTCCTATAGGTATTGGCAAGTATATGAGCACAAAGATCAATGCCAATGTAGGAACATCAAGAGACTATATAGACATTGATGCCGAAATCGAAAAAGCAAAGGCCGCAGAAGCTTTCGGCGCTCATGCAGTAATGGACCTTTCTACAGGCGGAAATCTGGACGAAATTCGCACTCGAATCCTGAAATCCGTTAACATTCCAGTCGGGACGGTCCCAATCTACCAGGCTGCAGCTTCCAGGAAAGTTGTTGTGGAAATGACTTCGGATGATATGTTCAACGCTGTTCGGAAACATGCTGAACAGGGAGTTGACTTTGTGACCGTGCATGCCGGAGTTAACTTAAACTCACTTGAACGGCTGCGCCAGAGCGACAGGATCATGAATGTCGTGAGCCGTGGAGGCTCTTTTACCCTTGCCTGGATGCTGCATAACGGAGAAGATAATCCCTTCTATGCCGAATTTGATTATCTACTTGAAATCGCAAAAGAATATGATATGACCCTGAGCCTTGGAGACGGCATGCGTCCAGGCTGTATTGCCGATGCCTCTGACCGCCCGAAGTTTATGGAATTTATCACACTCGGTGAACTCGTAAAGCGGGCAAGGGCTGCCAATGTCCAGACTTTTGTGGAAGGCCCTGGCCATGTACCTTTGAACGAAATCGAACTCAGCGTTAGGGGCATGAAAGAGCTCTGTAATGGCGCTCCTCTCTATCTTCTGGGCCCTCTCGTGACTGATATTGCTCCCGGCTTTGACCACATTACAGGTGCAATAGGAGGCGCAGTTGCAGGGATGTACGGTACGGATTTCCTCTGCATGGTAACTCCCTCGGAACACCTTGCCCTTCCAGCCCTTGAGGATGTAAAAGAAGGTCTGCTCGTAACAAAGGTTGCAGCCCACACTATTGACCTTATAAAAGAAGGTCCGAGAGAACGCGCCTGGGAAAAAGATCTGGCAATGGCATATGCTCGCAGGGACCTTGACTGGGAAAAACAGTTCGAACTGGCAATCGATGGCAACAGGGCCCGCAAAATCCGAGATGCCAGAAAAACTGAAAGCGATACCTGCTCGATGTGTGGGGATCTCTGTGCCTTGAAAATTGTAAAGGAGGCTTTTGAGAAAAAGAATATGGAAAAATGAATTTTTTCCAATTCTTTTTTCATTTAACTCTTTTTTAACTCTTACTAAGTTTTTTTTAACTCTTATTATGTTTTTTAACTCTTATTGAGGTTTTTTCAACTCTTATTGAGGTTTTTTCAACTCTTATTAAGGTTTTTCAGCCATCCTTTAACTTTCGTTTTGATTCTTTCTTATCTAGAACCTTAATTTTTCAAATCGTTAAATTAACATCACTGAATTAACATTACCATCAGCTCATGCCTATCTGTAGAATGAAAATCACATGATCAATTACACTTTCTTTATGGTGACTATGAACATGATGATAATGGCAAAACTATCAACATTGCTTATGGTCACTCTAAATATATTCTTGAGACGGACTGTATATTTATTCTATTTTATCATAACGTACTGGACCTTTATCGTAACCAACATCCTTAAGCCAATAATCCGGATAACCGACTTTCTGCATGATCTCATTCTCAGTTGTAATGCAGCCGTCATTGTATTTGACGATAAGCTTTTCTAATAAATTCCACCATTCAGAAACGGTGTTTTTAGCGTTATCTTCACAGAAAGCGGTTAAATCATCACTGCTCTTTTTACCTGGTTCCTTTTCAAAGTTGGCTACAGCATAATAAGTAGCGCCTTCCAATTCCTGTTGTGTTTCGCGAATGTCCTGCATCATGTACGAATATTTAATAGTAGCATAATTCGCAACTACATTGAATGCCCACCAATCACTATTGCGGTCAAACTTGCTTATGTTAATTGTTTCAAATGATTCTGGCAATTTATTGACACCAGCATAGAATGGCATCAAACAATTCGCTTCAGGTCTTTCAAGTCCAATCCAGGAGATACCTCCAATTGGATCCGGTAAAAACTTCCTGCCCTGATTTATCCATAGTATGCCGCATCGATAGATAGAAAGGGGACGTTCCCAGGCACCTCTTATGTAGTATGTATTTAAATTAAAGGAATCACCCTTATCAGGATTGTTTTCATATCGGGTAGGATCTCCAAAAGGACCAGCTGCACGCCCTTTCGACAGATCAAATTCAGTTCCTTCGTAATGGTCACGGTAAATTGCTGCCACATCGGCTACTGAGAGCTTCTTGCCTGGCTTTACCGAAAAGGGGTAGGCGCGTGTATAACCACCATCAACCCAGGGAGATAGTTTTAAATCAGGAGCTACCTTGCTCTGGGCTCGCCAAACTCGGCGGAGTGAATAATAAGGATGGCCGTATTCTCCCCAACTTACTGTAGAGACCCAATCTAGCTCAGTAGCGGAAGGATCCAGCCAGCCCTGGTTTATACATACATCGAAGAGATTTGCGGAATACATTAGATCCTTTGAATTCTTATCCTTATCCCGATGAATATCACGGATGCGAAACTGATTGGCAGCGACAAAAAATTCGGCATCTGGAACCCTTTGCGCTACCCAGAGACCCCCTGTCCCATTTTCAGAGAATTCACTTCCAACTTCGCCTTTGTATCCGCACATTTCAATAACCCAAACTTCATCTGGGTCTCCAATCAGTAAGGTTTCTCCGGTACCGTACAGGCCATATTTCTCAATCAACTCTCCTATAAGTTCTACCGCTTCTTTTGCTGTGGAGCAACGTTCCAGAGCTACACGAGAGAGTTCAGATGAATAGAAAATATTTTTTCCGGGTTCAGGTTCTGGATGAAATTTAGCTCCACAGGTGCACTCGCCGATCATAAGTTGTTTTTCATTCATAATTCCATAACTGTAATCAAAATAAGCGTATGTATGCCTGACTTGAGGTATTTCTCCTAATGGTCTGCTTTCAAGATAATCTACTGTGTTATAACCGGGTCCTCGTGAAGTTCCTATATAGCGGCACAGCTCAGTAGAATTGTATTGGGGATTATGTCCCAGACTGGCGTCATCATAATAAACCGGACGCATAGCTCCATCAGGATAATCGGCTGCAGGAACATAAATGACCCTGACATCAGAGACATCATCATCGCTGTGAGCTACAATGACCGAGCCATCAACTGTTGCCTCTTTTCCGATAGCAATTGTTGTACATGACCAATGACCCTGCCTGGTTTTATTCTGCCTGGTTTTATTCTCCCTAATTTTTTCATTACAACATTCATTACAACATTTCATGAAATTACCCTCCGTATTTATTGTTCAGTGAAATCACTAACTGTCGTAAGAATAGCTTCTCTAAAATCCTTTATTAGTGCTGGGATAAGTTCCCATCTCTTGTTGCTGTAAGCCAGGGACTCATGGTTGTCGAAGAAATGAAGTTCATCGTAAGTAGACTGTCATGATTCACACCCAGGCGTGCCATGAAGTTTCTCACAAAATTCTTTCCATAGGCCTCTGGATCAAATTCGGAAGTTGTGATAATCAAAGGAGTCTTTTGTGTCTGGTCTGGATCCGCGGAAAGACTTAATTTCTTAAAAATCGCCTTATTGAAGTTGTTAACCAAAACAGGGTCTGTATTGAGTTTTCCATCCTTGTTTTTGAAATTGAAGGCATAGGTAATTATGATTGGTCAGA
>Ga0268359_11436_pt1 | contig 23858 bp, 22 predicted proteins | sample BioMet11_FD_194416 | JGI IMG/M metagenome (GOLD analysis project Ga0268359, IMG submission 194416) | Sewage microbial communities from Oakland, California, United States - Biofuel 11 (PacBio Assembly) | ecosystem: Engineered > Wastewater > Sewage > Unclassified | place: USA: California | collected...
TCGGCGCAGATCAAAACCGCCATTGACAGATTCCACGGCTATAATATACAGATGCGCGGCAGAAAATGCGACACAGTGCTGCTCGTGACAGCGGATCTTCCGTACAAATGGGTGATGAAGGGAGTGACATCGCATTACGAAGCGATGCTGCATTACCTCGGCTGGACTGACAGAGGACGCGTGCTTGCGCTCGACTGCGGCGACATAGACGCGATGATGAAGACTGATTTCCCGGAAAAGGCGTATGAACTCGGAAAAAGTCTGACGGAGTAATGGACAGCCTGCGCTGAAACAGCTATAATAACTATATAGTTTGAATTTACGCGTAATATAGAATAAATATTCAGAGGTATTTGTACATGGGTCGGACAATGAAGAAAAGACTTGAAAATGCAGGAATGACGATCTGCATATGTCTGCTGGCAATCCTGGCGTGTCTGACCCCTGTTTCTGTGTCGGCTGCGTCAGACGCATCTTCTATGGATGTTCTTTGCGACAGCAATAATTATCCTTTTGAATGGTATGATCAGTCGGAAAATACATATAAGGGAATAGATGTAGATATTCTGGAACTGATTTCCGCGAAAAGCGGGATAAAATTCAATTATGTTCATATGGATACGCTGAAGTCGGCCTGGGAAGCGATCGGTAAGGGCGATGGTGATATTATTGCGGGTGTATATATCGATGATACGCTGGCCGAAAAATATAATATTACAGCATCAAAACAATATACGACCGAGGACAGCATTGCCGTTGTGAGGACCGGAAGCAAAATCAAACCTGCGAGTGCACTGACGGTGGCGGTCAATGAATCATTTATCGGTCTGCAGAAATACCTCGGGAAAACACATCCGAACTGGACTCAGGTCACAGCTCCAACCTTTGACGGCTGTTTGAAACTGGTTTCAAAAGGCAGGGCGGATCTCACATTTATTAGTGTAGTACAGCTGCAGAAATCGTCCACTGTTTTCGAATATGATAATCTGACGCTTCTGTCGGAGCTGCAGAATTCGCTGCCGCTGCACCTCGGCATCAGCAATAAAGCGGATAAAACAGCGGTTTCAAAAATAAACAAGGCAATCGCGGGGCTGACTGACGAGGAAATCGAACAGGCGGTGATCGATAATACTGCTGCCGATCAGACGGATTTTTCACTGCGTAATTTTATTCATTACCATACAGTTGAGATAGTACTGCTGGTATTCTTTGTGGCGCTGCTGGCGGCCGCGGTCATAATTATGGTATATAAATCGCGCAGAAAGAAAAAAGATGAAGAGCTTCTGCGTGAACAGAACCGCCGGCTGGAAATGGCAAATAAGTCCAAAGATGAATTTCTGTCCAGGATCAGTCACGATATGCGTACACCGCTGAACGGAATAATGGGGATGACGAGGATAGCCAGACAGGGAGAACACGATCGGAAAACAGCAGACTGTCTGGATAAAATAGATGTTTCTTCATCATTTCTCCTGGGACTGATCAACGATGTCCTTGACATGTCGAAAGCTGAGAGCGGCATGATCGAGCTGCATGAGGAACCATATCTCATGTCGGACTTCGACAGATATATCGATTCTGTAATACGCCCTCTCTGCAATGAGAAAAATCAGAAGCTGACAGTAAAGACAGTTCCCGTGAAGTCCGTGATACCTATCATGGATATCCTCCGTTTCAATCAGATAATGTTCAATCTGCTTTCCAATGCTGTGAAATATACGCCGGAAGGCGGGAGTATAGAACTGGAAGTCATGAATGAGCTCGTTCCCGGCCACAGAGAGCGCATTGCTGCGTCAGTCAGAGACAACGGGATAGGAATAAGCAAAAAGTTTCAGGAGGTGCTGTTCGATCCTTTTTCACAGGAAGGCAGGAACGATGTGTCTGAAAGCAGAGGGACAGGTCTGGGACTTGCTATAGTAAAAAAACTAGTCGATCTGATGGGAGGAACAATCAGCGTAGAAAGCAGGCCGGGAGAGGGATCGTTATTCACAGTGGATCTTCTCTTCGATTATGTGGAAGCCGATCAGGCCGTATGGGAGCTCAGTAAAAATGACCCTGCGCCGGATGCGGATGTGCTCGAAGGACTACATGTTCTGGTTTGTGAAGACCATATGCTCAATCAGGAAATAGTTAAGACGCTGCTCGCAGAAAAGAAGATGCTGTTCGATGTTGCGGAAGACGGCAGGCAGGGAACGGAAATGTTCGGACGATCTCCGGTAAGATACTATGATGTGATCCTCATGGATATCAGGATGCCTGTCATGAACGGCTACGAGGCCGCCGGAGCAATAAGGAAAATGGACAGGCCGGATGCGGGAACCACAGTAATCATTGCCATGACAGCAGATGCCTTTGCCGATGATGTGAAAAAATGTCTTGATGCCGGCATGGATGGGCACATTTCAAAACCGATCGATCCCGAAAATATGTTCAGGACGATTGCCGAAGCGGTCGCGAACAGGCGGTAATATGATATTTGTCAGCTGATGATCTTACGCATGATGCATCTGTCGAGGCCGTGATATATCGTATGTGTCATAACTGTTTCGAAGCCGGAAGCTCTTGCGTTGCTGAGGCTGTATGAATTGTCCGGCGAGATCGTCGACAGCTCTTCTCCGGCTCCGATTTCACGGGCGTATTCCTCTCTCAGATCAAAGAACAGTTTCTGCAGTCTGAATCCGCGAAAATCAGGAAGAACAAAAGTGGTGTCGAACGATACGCATGACGCCATTCTTTCTTTGCTGTAATCGAGATATGTCCCGTAATTCCTGTACGAATCGCGCGGCAGCACCATGAGCGAAAACGCGGTCATTATTCCGCCGCAGTCTGCGCAAATACAATAATCTATTTTCAGCGATTCCAGGAATTCTTCTTTTTTTGTCATGACAAACAGATCTTTCTGTGCGATGGATGCGCTGACTTTATCCTGAAGTCCGACTATTTCTTCGAGATCTTCAGGCACGCAGCATCTGACAGTAAAAGTACACTTTTCGCCGGAGCTTCTCACGGCTGCAAATTCAAAAGGCAGTTTATGCATAATGCCACCTCCTCGTGTATTGAGAAAATTATATCACATCAATACGACTTTGCCATAGAATTATTTTCAGAGAGGCTTAGGTATGATAATATAAGTGCTGGAGGATAAGAATATGGCAAAAAAAGCTTTTCGCGTAATTTTACTGATTCTTGCGGCGGTAATAATAGCCGCGGCGATGCTGCTTCTGTATCTGACGGTCACGGAATACCGGCCGGCGGATAAAGAGGATGCGGCGATCCTGTCTGCAAAGGCACATCCGTCCTCAGAGAAGGCGATGATATTTCACTGCTGTCGTGGAATATTGGATACGCGGGCCTCGGCGCGGGATCGGATTTTTTCATGGACGGCGGAAAGGGCGTTGCGGACGCCGACAAAGCGACTGTGAAAAAGTATCTTAAAGGTATTGGATCTGATGCTTTTTCAGGAAAAAACAAAGCCGATATCACAATGTTACAGGAAGTGGACGTAGAATCTTCACGTTCATATAATATCAATGAGAGCAATATTCTGAAACGCGGGAGCGCATCATTTGCGCTTAACTTTTCCGTGCGTTTTGTTCCTTATCCGCTGCCGCCTATCGGCAAAGTGAACGGCGGTCTTCTTGTAGATTCACAATACCAGGTTGAATCTGCCGAAAGGATAGCGCTGCCGTGTCCGTTCAAATGGCCGGTGCGCCTGGCGAATCTCAAGCGCTGTCTGCTCGTAAACTATATTCCGATAAAGGGCTCGGACAAATATCTGGTAGTGGCAGACCTGCATCTGGAAGCATATGACAACGGTTCCGGCAAGGCGGCTCAGACTAAGGTACTGAAAAAGTTTCTGCTGCAAGAGTATAAAAAGGGTAATTATGTCATTGCCGGCGGAGACTTCAATCAGGAATTCCCCGGTGTGACCGATATTTATCCGAACACACATACCGATCTCTGGAAAGTAGGCATGCTCGATCAGTCGGCAATACCGGACGGCTTCTCTTTTGCCTACGATACATCGTCGCCTTCGTGCCGTCTGAACAATCAGCCTTACGATGCGTCCGACACAGAAAACACGCAGTATTACGTCATTGACGGTTTCATACTTTCGCCGAATGTCAGACTGAAGACAGTCAGAACGCTGGACAGGGCTTCGAAAATTCCGATCACAATCCGGTGCGCATGACCGTGACACTGGTGAAATGACATCATACAGATACTGATTATTGAACAAATTCTCATCCAATAAGATATTTTTTATACTTTTACATCATCTCGGGCGGGTGATACACTGGCTGTAATAAAAAATCATAAGTATTTACAAAGACAGCTTTTGTATCTGCCGCCGGGTAGACATCTTCTGCTCATTCCATTAGGCCATTGAAGGAATGAACTGAAGATGTTTTTTATAGCAGATAATATCCAACAGATCTATATGCGCGCAATTATGGATAGAACAAATTATATCTCTTAATAAACCTTTAAAAAAACCTTTGATAGGAGGAGAAAAAATGGAATTATTCAATAATGCCATTAACAGCATCAACAGTGTCATCTGGAGTACGGCACTTGTAGTATTTCTGGTATGTGTGGGTATTTATTTCACATTCAGAACAAAAGGCTTCCAGTTCAGACGCATTGCGGACATGTGCAGACTTCTGGGTGAGCATAAAGAAGAATCTGAGGCGGAAGGACTGTCGTCATTTCAGGCGTTTGCCGCAACTGTAGGCTCGAGGGTAGGCATGGGCAATATTGCAGGAGTAGCGACGGCAATATTCTTCGGCGGGCCGGGAGCAGTTGTATGGATGTGGATCACAGCTCTTATCGGCGCATGCACAGCATGCATCGAATCTACGATCGGCCAGATGTATAAAGATAAAAACATGGGAGAACTTATCGGCGGACCACAGTACTATATGGAAAAAGGACTACACTGCCGGGCGTTCGGAATTGCCTTCGCCATAGCTACACTGATAGGACCGGGGCTGCTGATGCCTGCTCTGCAGACACAATCTACAGCTATTGCCCTGAAAGCGTCGTTCGGATTGCCGATGTATGTGTCAGGAATACTGATCTGCATCTGTCTCGGACTGGTCGTAGTGGGCGGCATTCAGAGAATCGGGAAAGTTGCGGAACTGCTGGCACCGGTAATGTGCATCGTATATCTTGTCTGCGGATTAATAATAATGATAACACATGCTTCAGCTGTTCCGGGTGCATTCGCGCTCATGTTCCGCTGTGCATTCGCAAAAAGTTCCATGTATGCGGGCATTACGGGTTCGATGATAGCATGGGGCGTAAAAAGAGGCTTGTATTCAAATGATGCTGGCGATGGAATGGGCCCGATCCTTTCATCTACTGCGGAATGTTCACATCCTGTAAAGCAGGGCCTGGTTCAGGGACTGTCTGTATATATCGATACAATAATAGTATGTTCTGTAACAGCTGTGTCGCTTATTGTAACAGGCTTATACAATGTATCTGCTAACGCGGCAGGAACAAAACTCATCACCGAGGGACTGCCGGGATATGAATACGGTGTGAATTATATGCAGCAGTGCATGATAAGGAATCTCGGAGGAAATATCGGCGGGATAATACTTGCGGTATTGATCGCAGTATTCGTCTTCACCACATTAATGTCATATTACTATCAGATGGAGTCAAATCTCAGATTCCTGTTCGGTGAAAACAAAAAAATCGTCAGAGTGTTCCAGGTCATTTATCTGTTTGCCAATTTCCTCGGAGTAATGGTCAATGGGCAAGTCATCTGGTCGATGGGTGATACAGGCGCCGGACTCATGGCATGGTTCAATCTTATTGCTATCGTACTGCTTTCACCTGTAGCGCTGAAGGCGATCAAAGATTATGACAGACAGAAAAAACTCGGCCTGGATCCAATGTATGATCCGGCAACTGTCGGTCTTGAAGACAAGAACGGGATATGGACAAAGTATGTTGAAAAAAAGAAAGCACGCGGAGACTATGAAAATCCTCAACTCGGATATTCGGATATCAAAAAAAGCAGAATCGGCTGAGAGAGAAGGCAGAAATAATGCAGAATGAATTGTTAAGAGCAGCGTGGGCCGAGATCGACCTGGATGCATTAAGGTATAATATTGAAAATATCAAAAAACTGATCAAGCCGGGTGTTGAAATGATCGGCGTTGTGAAAGCAGACGGATATGGATGTGACTCCGTGGTTATTGCGAAGGTCCTGATGGAAGAAGGCGTAAAACGTTTTGCGGTTGCAACGCTGGAAGAAGGAATAAAACTCCGGCGCGGCATCAAAGACGTCATGATAGTCGTCCTGGGATTACTGCCGGATAAGTTCGCTGAAAAAGCCGTGGGAATATGACCTGACGCCTACAGTAGATTCTTACAGTAATGCGAAAGCGTTTTCGGATGCCGCCGTGCAGGCGGACAGACAGACGGGGTGCTTCGTTGCAGTAGACAGCGGCATGGGCAGGATCGGGCTTATTGCAGACGATCATGAACAGGCGGATGTAGTCAGGCGGATAGCGGATCTGCCGAATCTGACGATAGAAGCTGTATCGACACATTTCTCGACTGCGGACTGGTATGACAAAGGTTACGCGCATTTGCAGCAGAAAAAATTCGACGCATTTTATGCGGAAATAGAAAAGCGCGGAGTAAAAGGGCTTCCGAGAACAGCGTCAAACAGTGCCGGAATAATGGAACTCCCTGAAGCAGATTATGAAATGGTGAGACCGGGGATATTCATGTATGGTCACTATCCTTCCAATGAAGTCGACAGACGCGTACTGGATATAAAACCGATCAAGCAGATCAAAGCATCCATTGTCAAGCTTAAAGATGTTCCCCGGGGAACATCAGTAGGTTACAACAGAAAGTTTATAGCAATGAGAGACAGCAGGATCGCGACGATAGAAATAGGATATGCAGACGGGCTGTCAAGATCATATTCAGAGCATGCCAGAGTGATAGTCGGCGGCATGACAGCTCCTGCTGCGGCAACATTTGCATGGACCAGTTTATGGTCGATGTAACGGATGTACCCGGTGTCAGGACCGGAGATGAAGTGATCATTATGGGTACTGACGGGATCAATACAATAACGGGAGAAGAAATTGCCGCAGCTGAAGGGACGATAGTCAACGAACTGTTTACAGTTTTTGGACAGCGTCTGCCGAAAGTCTACAGAGGACTTCATAAATAGGATCCACTTTTTATAATATACTGAGAAGGTGAATAATGCACAACAAGAGCCGGCTGCTGAAGCCGGTTTTTGCTGCTGTATAGAAGAGGCGTCTGGGATGACGCAAAAACTTTTGCGTTGATTTTACGTTTTTCCCGTCTGATAATTGTCTCAAACATAATACACGTTGTGAAAGGCGGAGAAGATGATAATAATACCGGAGGAGCAGGCTGCAGAAGCCATAGATATCAGACAGACCATGGATGCTGTAACAGGTGCATTCCGCGCCTGCAGCGCGGGCGATATGTATCCGGGCGGGCGGATCGCGCTGCCGATAAGCGGTGAACATAACAACGGCCAGTGGCTGACTGCGGTATGCAGAAATATGCCGTATTTCGGTTCAAAGTTTTCCGCTGTTTTCCCGGGAAATAAAGAGTACGGTATGCCGGTGGACCAGTCGACGATCAGTCTGTATTCCAATGTAAACGGAGAACAGCTTGCGCTGATCGGCGCGAATTATCTTACTGCCTTGAAAACGGGAGCCGGAGCAGGTGTGGCAACAGATCTGCTGGCGAGAAAAGATGCCTGCACTCTGGGAATAATCGGGACAGGATTTCAGGCATATGCGCAGGTCCTGGCGATACAGGAAATCAGAGAGCTGAAGCAGCTTCGCCTGTTCAACAGGCATGCAGACCGGCTGGAGGCGTTCGCGGAAAAAGCAGCAAAAGCTGCGAACCGTGATTATGAAATCATTATGTGCGGCAGCGCCGATGAGTGTGCAGCGGAGTCGGACATTATCTGTACAGTAACGCCTTCACGTGAACCTGTACTTGCTGACGCATCGGTCAGACCGGGGACACACATCAATGCCATCGGTTCATTCACGCCGGATGCACATGAAATTCAGGAAGAAACCGTTGCGAGAGCATCGTTTATTACAACGGAACACGTCGATGCTGTATGGCAGACGGCCGGTGATATCCTCATTCCGTTCAATAAGGGAATGATCGGCAAAGATAAAGTGCGCTTCAGTGTCGGAGATGTTTTGTCAGGATCAGTGCAAGGCCGCACAGACGAAAAAGGAATCACGATTTACGAAAGCATAGGATCATGTGTACTGGACCTCGCGGTGGCGATAGCAGTATATGATCAATGGGAGAATCAGAATACAAAAATATCTCCGGCCGGCTGAATGACTGGAGATACTTTATCGATTTATTGATGTGTCACTTTTATGTCAATGGAGCATAATAAATGAACCAAAGCCAACGATGTTGAAAATAAGCCAGCCTGCGATGCAGGCTATTTTAGTCTTTTTTGTCATAGTGTTACTTCTCCTCCTGTCTACTATGGGTGTTAATTGCTTAGCATCCGTGTCTCCTTTCAGAACACATAGGCAAGTGATAACGAAGTATCATTGCTGATAATACAATCATACAGAAAATAAAATTGCGTGTAAAACAGAAAAAATTAATGGGTCGATAGAAATTTCTTATTGATGCACGGATATCTGTTTATAACAGGTGGAATACTGTAATAGACAATCCTGCCAAAAGGTGTAATAATGTCATCTGAATGATGTCAGACCAAATGAAGAAAGAGAGGAACCGTAAATCCCCATGAATTCTGCACCGGCTGAACAGAAAAATCTGAGCAGGACAATGTTCCTGGTTTTTGTTGTAGTTATAATGTCGCAGGTGAACATCCACATTTTCACAGATGATTTCAAAGTGACGATCGCGGCAATAGTTATCCCTCTGTTTGTTTACCTGATAGAGGGGATCTCAATAATACAGCTGACTTTTGTATCAGCGTTTGCTATCCTCGGGGCCAGAATACTGGGACATCTTATTTTGACCGGAGGGACCGGCCTGGAGATTTATTCGTATCTGCCGGAGACGATTTTTTACTGCACTTACGGTCTGCTCCTTCTGGTGTATGACAGTGCGTCGGAACATAAATATGAGCTGAAATATTTTATCCCCGCAGTGGCAGTAATAGATTATTTCTGCAATACGCTGGAACTCAGCATACGCATACATATGGCGGCGTTCAGGCCCGATGCGCAGTTTGTCATCGTTGCGGTCGCAGTTTCCAGGGCGGTCATCTTATGGGTGATACTGGAAGGATTCGGCCGGTATCGGCTGACACTGCTGTCAAGAGCCCATGCGGAAAGATATCAGCGGCTGCTGATACTGATGTCAAGACTCAGCGGAGAAGTACTGTGGATGAAAAAGAATATTGCCGGTATCGAATCGACCATGTCGACGTCATACGGGCTGTATGACAATCTGCAGGAACAGGGAAATCCTGCGGCGGAAGATGCGCTGACGGTCGCCAAGGACATCCACGAAGTGAAAAAAGAATATTACCTCATCATGCGCGGCCTTTCTGAAGCCCTCGAGGAAGAAGTGAATGAAGAGGGAATGGCGGTCGATGAAATTTACACTATTCTGATCAATGCCGTGAATGACGAATTCGCAGGCACCGGGAAAAAGATCACGGTAAACGTCAACAGCGAAGACCGGCTGTTTACAAAAGAGACGTACATCTTCCTGTCGGTTTTTCATAATCTGATGACGAATGCTGTCGAGGCTTCCGGAGAAAACGGGATCTTTATGAGCATAGAGGAGCACAGACGAGGGGATGAGTATGTTTTCCTTTTCCATGATGACGGAGCGGGGATAGCCGATAAATACAGAGAAAGCATATTCAGGCCGCGCTTTTCCACCAAAATTGATTATGAGACAGGCGTTGTGAACCGTGGCCTCGGGCTCCCTATAATAAAGGGCATGATCGAAGAAAATCTGCACGGCACAATAAGTCTGCTGCCGTGTGAAAAAAGGAACATCGTTTGAAATTGCAATACCTGCAGAGGAACTGACGGAGACGGAACAATGAGAAAAATAATGATTGTAGACGATGACAGCTCAGTCATCGATATTCTGAAAATAATAATCGAAGAAAAAAATCTCGGAACCGTCTGCGGTTCATCGCAGTCTCCCGAAGATGCTCTGGAGGATATCGTCTATTTGAAACCCGACATCGTGATCGTCGATCTGCTTATGCCAAAAATAGACGGGATTTCTTTTGTGAAGAAAGCAGCAGCCATGTATCCGGATGCTTCCTTTGTAATGCTTTCGCAGGTTTCAGCGAAGGAAATGATTGCCAGGGCGTATGATGCCGGTGTCGAGTTCTTTCTGCAGAAACCGGTGAACGGCATAGAGGTCACTAATGTCCTGAATAATATTTTCAGACTGCGCTCGCTTCAGCAGAAAATGGATCAGATACAGTCGCTTTTCGGCGACACACCGCACGACGCACCCGCAGCGGCGGCGAAAAAAAAATCCGGCAGCGGCAGCAAAAAGCTGCAGACGATTCTCCGTCAGCTCGGAATAGCAGGAGAGTCCGGATATCAGGATATCGTGACGATCGTTGAACATTACATTGATGACCCCGAAGAATTCGCAGCATTGCCGCTGAAGGATGTGTGCGGAAAATTTTCCGACAATCCGAAAACTGTCGAGCAGCGCATCAGACGGGCGGCGGCAGCCGGCATGAATAATCTGGCGAATATGGGTCTCGAGGATTATGACAACGATTTTTTCCTTATTTATTCCGGCAGTCTGTACAGCTTTGAACAGGTGCGCCGGGAAATGAATTTCTGCAGAGGCAAAAGCGATCAGCATGGATATGTGAAGATCAAACGTTTCCTTCTGGCGCTTATTTCAGCATGCAGTGACTAATTTTTTGAAACTTTCTGAAACCGGATGTCTCTTTGCGAAACCGGACATTTATACTCCTCATAAAGAATGAACAGGCAGGATAATTATTGGTTTTGTTGAACGAGGAGCAATTATTATGGAAGGGAACAAAGTAAGTGTATCAAATGTCCTGAAATTTGCGGGTGCATTCGTAGCATGTGCAATTGGGTCGGGATTCGCGACAGGTCAGGAAGTAATGCAGTTTTTCTCCGCGCAGGGCGTGATGAGCATAATCGGGACACTGGTGACGACAGTGATTTTCTCATGGTGCGGCGGCATGTTTATGAAGCACGGTTATGAGCATCAGCTCGAATCACCGGGAGAAATTGTCCAGTTTTATCTGGGAGTCAGAATTGGAAAAGCCTTTGAGATTCTTTTCCAGATTTTCCTTTACGGCGTATACGTGATCATGATCGCAGGCGCCGGAGCGACTCTGGCAGAGTATTTTGGTCTTGATCCGGCCATCGGACGTGTGGGAATGGCAGTTCTGGCTTTTGTCACGGTTATTCTCGGGCTTACAAAGCTTACCGATATTCTGGGCAGCCTCGGCACAGTCATCATACTGTTTTCAGTGGGTGTCGGTCTTTACAGTTTCCTTGCCAATGCTGACGGTCTCGCTGCTGCAGCGAATATAATACCTACACTGGAAATAACTAAAACTCAGGGAGGATGGCTGTGGTCCAGCATCCTGTATCCGGGATTCAATGCAATGGTAGTTATGATCCTGACCTGCAGCATGGGCAGGCAGGCCAACAGTTCGAAAGAAGCATTCCTCGGCGGCATGCTCGGCGGCGTTCTGTTCGGAGCAGCAATATTGTGCGTGAATCTGGGTATCCTGGTAAATATAGCGGATGTATATTCGAAATCCGTACCTACACTTGTACTGGCAGGCAGACTCGGACCTGTGTTCGGGATCATCTTCTCAGTTATCATCTGCTGTGGAATCTACACCACAACTGTACCAATGCTCTGGGGCGTAGTCAGACATTTCGCAGAGGACAAATCTAAAAAGTTCGTGCTTATCGCACTTGGACTTACGATCATCGGACTTGGGCTCGGCATGACAAGCTTTAAAGTTCTGGTCAACATTATCTATCCTTTCAGCGGTTATATAGGCATCATGCTGTTCGGCTTCATTGCCTGCCGTGAATACAGCGACAGAAAACTCCGTGCAAAGAACGGAAGCGGAGAACTCGCCGGAAGTCACATCTCCGAAAGGGAAAATGAAATAGCGTAGTAAGCAAACTCTCCACATTAATAATTACAACGCAGAAAGATGCATGTCGCTGCGGTTCCATGATGAGCCGCAGCGGCATGCATCTTTCTGCGTTGTCACCTGCCACAGTTTCGCAATGAATTTCTCTGCGGGGCAGCCGCCTTATTATAAAAACATGCAACCAAAATAGCGGCCGGAAGCCGCTATTTTGATGTATTGTCTAATATTATTTAGAGGAGCATGTACTTGCTGCCTGACCTAAGTAAGTTCTTGATTTTATCAGGATCAGTCAAATGCTTTCAGTGCCTGATAGAAGTCTTCGATCAGATCGTCAACGTTTCGATACCTGTTGAAAGTCTGAACATTCCCGGTGTGATTCCCATTTTTCTTCTGTCTGCATCAGGCATGTGTGAATGCGATGATGTGCAAGGATGTACAAGTGTTGTTCTCATTGTTCCAAGTGTCATTGCATAGTGTGCAAAGTGAAGTCTGCTGAGGAAGTCGTCGAATCTGTCTTCCTGCTCAGGAACGATGAAGCTCATCATGCCGCTCATTTCCTCGTTTGATCTGAAGAGCTTTGTTGCGAGCTCGTGCTGAGGGAATGATACGAGTGAAGGGTGGTTGACCTTCGATACATGTGGATGATCTTCGAGAGCCTTGGCAAGCTTAGCTGCGCTGGCCTGTTCTCTCGATACTCTTAAGTACATTGTTTCGAAGTTCTTGAACATGTTGTATGAAGCATTAGGATCTCCAGGAGTACCTGTGAGCATTCTTACCGGGTGGATAGCGTCGATGATCTCTGCAGTCGATGTGATCGAGCCGCCGAGTGAATCGCTGTGTCCGTTCATGAACTTTGTCAGACTGTTGATAACAACGTCAGCGCCTAACTGGATAGGCTTGATTGCGATCGGTGTTGTAAATGTATTATCGATCATGAGAAGTGCGCCGTTGTCGTGAGCGATCTTTGCTGCTGCAGGGATGTCGCACATATTAAGTGTAGGGTTAGCGCATACTTCTGAGTAGATAACTTTTGTATTAGGCTTAACAGCATTCTTGACATTGTCCATATCATCGAAGTTGACCAGCTCAGTTTCAACGCCGAACTTTCTCAGCAGCTTGCCCATAACGTCAAATGTTTCACCATAGATATTGCTGTTGCAGATGATGTGGTCCCCAGGGCCGACAAGTGTCATAAGTGTTGTGGAGATTGCGCCCATTCCGGATGAGAAGATCAGTGATTTTTCTCCGCCCTCGAGGAATGATACAACCTGTGCAAGAGCTTCTCTGTTAGGATTTGATGTTCTTACATAAGTAAAGCCGTTTGCATAAGCGTTCTTGACTTCGGTCATGCTGTTCATTGTGAAAGCAGCTGTTGTGAAAAGCGGCATTGCTTCCGGTTTTCCAAAGTCCATACCTTTGACAACTCTGCCCTGATATAGCATTTCTGATTCGTCTTTATACTGTTTTTCTGACATTTGAGTTCCTCCTTAAATGAAGTGGTTTGATGTGTACTTTAATTTTATTGGAAATTATGAATCTTTTGGTTAATCAGTCTTTGATTCGCCCTAAAGTCTAATCTCTAATCTAGGAATAGAGTCAATAAAATCGGCCAAAAAATCTGTATCAAAAAATAGAAATGGCTGAATTTCAACGGTTCTGCGCAAAAAAACAGCTCGAAATTCGAGGTGTCAAAATAGTGAGAAAATTATATTGACTCTATAGTAAGAATACGGTTTATATTGAAGTCACCAATCAGGATGACAAAAATGCAACAATTCAAAATGAACTTATTTGATTATGCAGTTATCAGTTATCACTTCAAGTCATCCGGAATCATCCCTATAACATAAGCTGTACGGATACGGCAGGCTAGCGGCCGGAACTTCGTGAGCAAGGCATCATTAGTAATTTACGCGAGAGAGATTCAGAGGTCAGATTGACCGGATTGGTAACAATTTACTGAAATGTGATTTATAAATGTAATAGGAGGGCAAAATGAGCACAGTAATAGCCAATATAGACAGTTTCCTGTGGGGTCTGCCGTTTGTATTCTTCGTACTCATCGTTGGTGCATACTACTTCATCAGATCGGGAGCGTTTCCACTGAGACATTTCCATCATATAATGAAGAATACGGCAGGACATATGATGAGTGCCGAAGCCAAGAAAAAGGAAAAAGGACATGTATCGCCGTTCGAGGCGGTTGCCATCGCCATAGGCGGAACGGTAGGATGCGGTAATATCGCAGGCGTAGCTACGGCTATCGCGACAGGCGGTCCGGGAGCAGTATTCTGGATGTGGCTCTGGGCATTCTTCGGAATGATGATCAAATGCGTAGAAGCTACATTAGGATGCTACTATCGTTCAAAGGACGAAAACGGAAACTATTTCGGCGGATCAACATATACTATAGAAAAAGGAATCAAATGGGATCTCGGTCTTAAGATCGGCGGCCCTCTGGCAGTAGCTTTCGGAATCGGCTTTATTGCACAGTTCCTCGGCGGCAGCCAGGCATACACGATCGCTGAAGCACTGAACCAGGCATTCAACTGGAACATGATCGCAGTAACACTGGTTTATTCCCTGATAGTATTCTATGTAATCTTCAGAGGAGTACCGAGAGTAGCTGCATTCGCAACAAAAGCAGTTCCTTTCATGTGCTGCGCATTCATCGTCGGCGGACTCGTACTGATCTGCATGAACTATTCAGCTGTTCCTCATATGTTCTATCTGATATTCCATGATGCTTTCACAGGCACATCGGCTCAGGTCGGCGGCTTCGCCGGAGCAACAGTATCCATGGCTATGAGATTCGGAATTGCCCGTTCGATGAACTCGAACGAAGCAGGACAGGGTTCATCCCCGTTCATCCACGGTTCGGCTGACTGCGAACATCCTATGAGACAGGGTCTCTGGGGATCATTCGAAGTATTCGTTGACACACTGCTCGTATGCTCCATCACAGCTCTTGCTGTACTGAGCACAGGCGTTTGGACAACAGGTACACCGGGTGTTACACTGACAATGATGGCTTACTACAGCGGATTCGGCGTATTCGGTAAATACTTCATCGGATTCCTCGCATTCCTCTTCGGAGTAACGACAACAACAGGATGGTTCACATACTACTGCTCATGCGCAAGACACCTTCTCAGGTATCATCCGATCGTCAGGGATAAGCTCATATCTGCATTCAGATTCATATTCCCTATCCCGAACATCGTGATCGTTACATCGATCGTACTGACAGGAAGCGGCCCTGATACATTCTGGGCAATTGTAGATATAACCCTTGTAATACCGGTATTCACGAACCTGCTTGCATTGCTGATAATGGGCAACAAGTTCTTCGAGATATTCAAGGATTACAAAGCAAGATATCTCGGCATAGGAAAGGTCGATCCGAACTTCGCCCTGTTCTATGAGGACAAACCAGAAGTAGCTGCAAGAGTTGAAGAGACAAATGCCAAGATACGTGCAGCTAAAGAAGCGGCAATGGCAAAACGTGAAAAACGAGCATGATCGCTTAATGATATAATATTACTTTTACATATCCCCGCCTATCGTGCGGGGATATGTGGTAAAATGATTATTACAAATAGAAGAAGGAGAAAAAATGTTTAAAGATTTTGATGATAATTTCGATTTTGAAAGCAACATCCTTGAAGCAGGAGCATATTTCTCATACCCTGCATCAGATCCTGAAGCCCTGCCGATACATATGTCGACTGCGCATAATGTTAAGGATCTGGACGATCTTCAGAAGCGCTATGACGAGCACGGATTCTGCTACAACAGAAACCGCAACCCGAACAGGACTGCTCTGGCTGAACTGATGAGCTATGTTGAAGGCGGAGAAACATCCATTGCCTGTTCATCCGGCATGGCTGCTATCTCGACAGCTATAATTGCTAATACAAAAGCCGGAGACCATGTCCTTTCAGATCAGACACTGTACGGAGAAACGATCGAAATATTTACAAAGATCCTGGCGAAGTACGGAGTCGAGACTACATTCGTTGATTTCACGGATCTCGAAGCTGTCAGAAGCAATGTAAGACCGAATACGACTATCCTTTACACTGAGACAGTTTCCAATCCTCTGATCTCAGTGCCTGATATAGCTGAAATTTCGGAGATCGCTCATGCGAATGACGCGATCCTTATCATTGACAATACATTCATGACCGGCGCGCTGGCAAGGCCTCTCAAGATGGGAGCCGACCTGGTAGTCAACAGTCTGACTAAGTTTGCCAACGGACACAGCGATGCTGTATGCGGAGCAGTTACGGGATCGGCTAAATATGTTGACAAGGCCTATGAACTCCAGGTGCTTCTCGGCACGCAGAGCGATCCGTTCTCCTCATGGCTCGTATGCAGAGGCATAAGGACACTGAATCTCAGAGTCAGGAAGCAGGCTGAAAACGCCGCTGCTCTGGCGGAAATGTTTGAGAAATCGGCATATGTAAAGGCAGTTTATCATCCTTCACTGGCAAGTCATCCTCAGCATGAGCTCGCAGTCAAAGAGTTCGGAAAATATTTCGGCGGCATGCTGAGCATCGAACTTCCTGAGGACAGAGAAAAAATGAACAAGTTCATGGACAACATGCATCTATGCCATTACGCGATGACGCTCGGCGGATACAGGACGACGATGTCGTATCCTCCGATGAGTTCGCACAGCGACATGACAAAGGAAGAACGAATGGCAATAGGCATTTCCGACGGTCTTCTGAGGATATCTGTAGGAATAGAGAACACAGAAGATCTCGTAAAAGATTTCGAGCAGGCACTGGAAGCTGCTTACGGAGCATAGCATGAGCGGCCCTCCGGGCCGAGAGAGGTGTATTACTATGAGTTTAATCAACAACTTCCGCAATTCAATGAATGGTGTAGAGGCAAATTCAAAAGATGAAGGGCCATGTACAGCAGAGGGTACTGAACTTATCAGAACAGCAATAAGTGATATCAAAGCGTCATATAATCTGAAACAGATAGATGAAGAAGGTCTTGAGTTTTCACAGACTTACGGATTCTCATACGACGCGGAATTCAAATATCATTTCTGTCAGATCAATATGAAGATACGCGACAAAGGCGCCAACAGAACGATACGGATGGAAGTGTCTATCACAGGGATCTTCAAAATGGACGGTGTGGCTGTCCCGAACGATGTCAAAAAAACAATGGTCGAGATGGTATATCCGGAGCTGAAGGAGTTTATTATTTCTCTGACATCGATAGCATTCGAATATCCGGTTGAACCGCCTGAACTCGTAATTGACGAGCAGGAACTCGAAAAGTGCAAGGTCACACAGTGACACATTGCGGCTGAAAAGGGAGAAAAACGATGGAACAGGAACTCAGCATGGTTGAAGCTGCTGTCACCAAGATGAAAATGGTCTACGACTACGAATACAAAACAGAGCCGATCCTTTCTTTTAAGCCCAATGTCGGTTTTGGATATGACAGCAAGCACGGGACATATGTCAATGAGATTAGAGTGCAGATGCGGGACAAAAGCAAGAGAAAATGCTTCAGCATAGACATGATGATCATGGGTATCTTCGTGTCTACAGAACCGCTGGAAGATCCGGAAGATATCAAAGATGCCAAGGCATTTATGCTGGCCGAGATGTACGGATGGATGCAGGATTATATTGAAGGATTCACCAAAATGTCCGGCATGCCGGAAATTGAACTTCCGGATCTGACATTTGAGGCGGAGAATTTTGACGGAAAACTTGAGTAACACAACTCAGGACTTGAATAAGTGCGAAAGAAAAGCGCAGCTGAGATAATCAGGTGCGCTTTTCGATACACTGCATTTATTATTTTTCGCCCGAGGAGAGGATCTGGATCTCATAGACGCATTTTGAATACTCATAAAGATTGTCTTCGAATTCGCTTGCTATTACAAACGACGGTTTTTCCTTATCGTGGAAATACATACTGGCAGGATAAGGATTCCAGTCGTTCTGGAGCAGCTGCGCCTGGAAGCAGAAATATTTTCCGCCCGGAAGAGTTATTATATTTTCCGAGATGTATCCCGGCAGTTCCTGTATGAAGAGCCCGAGATATTTCGGCTTCAGATGACCCTGCAGGAACGCGTCATAGTCAAGAATATAGGAATACTGCCGCCTCAGCTGCAGAGTAGTGTTTTCGGGACTGTGAACGATTTTGTGAAGATCGATATGCCATTCCGCCTTTGGTACATCGGGATCGCACTTGACAGCTATCATGTAGCGCTGCGGCATCTCTTTAAGATCCGCAAAGTCTTTATCAGTCGAAGGATCGAGATAAGTAAAATATTTCTTGTACCACTCGATATTATCGATCGTGTTTTTGATGTCTTCCAGTTGTTCCTTGAAATATTCTTTTCGTTTGTCGAGTGTTTCGACGAGAAGACCGATATCATTTTTGTCGAGTATCACTTTTATCTCGTCGAGAGTCAGGCCGAGTTTCTGGAGATATCGGATTCTGTCAATAAAATGTATCTGGTCAGCAGAATAATATCTGTAACCTGTAGCTTCATTGATGTGCGCAGGCTGGATCAGATCCCTCTTGCTGTAATACCTCAGTGTCTGCACTGAAATACCCATCATCTCTGCAACTTCGCCTATTTGAAACATTTCTTTCATAATTGTCGCCTCGAATCGTTATAGGGTTTATGCATACTTAAAAATTGACGCCTCTATAATACACTAATATTCAGAATAATCAAGTGAGTGATTATGCAGAAAAAAAGTTTTTTATGTATTCTATCATCTTGCGCGCGGCCGGTGAGGCGGTTTTTATTGACGATATGGCAATGCCTAAATTTATTTTCTGCGGTGGGTCGAAAGGTATCATTACTACATGATTTGTTCGTCCCTTGGTAATGAGCTCGTTCATGATACTTACTCCGAGCCCGCATTCAACCATGGATATGGCAGAATAATTCTCTATTGTAGTATATTTGATATCAAGTGAGACGTCGAATTTGTTCAGCAGATCGACTACATCTATATCGTGGTCGCGTCCCGGCATGATAAACGGCTGGCCCTCACATTCTTCCGGTTTGATTTTGCCTTGGAGGCAAAGGGATGATCAGGGGATACGACCAAAAACATCTGGTCGTCGCGCAGCGGTATCCATTCGAACTCGAGACCTTTTCTGTAACTGAACAGACAGAAATCCATGCGGTCCGCGGCCATCCAGTCGTCAAGCTCCTCGTGGACGCCTTCCATCAGCTGAACGGAAATGCCGGGATAATCATCCTGAAAATTCCGCAGTATCTGAGGCAGCCATTGTGCTGCGATGCTGGAATATGCTCCTATGGTAATGCTTCCCTTGGCCAGACCGGTGAGTGCGGAGGATTCCTGCTCGATTGCAGTCTCCGCATTTATTAATGCCCGTATCGCCGGCATCATGATTTCTCCGCTCGGATTCAGCGAGACTCCGTTTCTTCCGCGTTTAAGAAGTTCACAGCCGACTTCGTTTTCTACTGCAGACACCATGTGACTGATGCCTGACGGAGTGAATCTCATTTCTTCCGCCGCTGCGGAGAAGCTGCCCAGATCGACAGATCTTATGAAAGCGCGGTATTTTTGTGTGTCCATTGGTTTCCCCAGTCTTGTACGATTTGTACAAATAAACAATACTACTTGGATATTTACTTAAAGATACTACGATGCTATTCTTATGTCAAGATATAAAACATGATCGCAAGTACGCAGAAAGTACTGAAAGGAGACCAATTATGAAATTACCTAAAGCCATATCATTTGACAATTCGGAACGATTATTGACTGGGAAGGTGAAATCCAGAAATACTTCGAAGGATTCATGAAAAAGAAAGGTGTAGACACAATAGCACCTAAAGAAATCCAGCACAGATGGGAAGAGATCCAGTTCGAGTATATTCAGCAGGAATATAAACCATATTTCCAGGTGCTCAAAGATACAATGGGAATGACATGCGACGAATACGGCATTTCGTTCACAAATCAGGACTGTGAAGAGTTCGCTGACGGCATGGGACACTGGCAGCCATTTGCTGATTCGCATGACGCACTGCTTGAACTCAAGAAATACACAAAAGTTACACTTATCACGAACACAGACAACGACATCATCAAGGAATCTGTTAAGCAGATCGGCGTTGAGTTCGATGATATAGTAACAGCTGAGATGGCAGGAGCATACAAGCCAAGTCATAAGGGATTCTATCTCTCGCAGAAGAGACTCGGACTCACTGAGAAGGACATACTTCATGCAGGATTCGGATTCAAATATGATGTAGTACCGGCAACAGAGCTCGGATATGACACATGCTGGGTCAACCGTCAGGGAGAATCAAGACCTCTCGACGTATGGGAAACATTCATGGTAGGAGATCTTAAGACACTCGCTATGGTCATTAAATTATTAGCAATAGAAGAAGGAGTTGCATAATCATGCTTAGAGACGCATTACCTGAAATCAAAACAGAACTTCCGGGACCTAAATCCAAGGTCCTGATAGAACGCAGAAAGAACGCTGTACCGTCGGCGATCGGCTGCGGATATCCGATAGTCTTCGACAAGGCTGAAGGAGCCATGGTCGAAGATCCGGACGGAAACATATTCCTGGACTGGGTCGGCGGAGTAGGCGTCATGAATTTAGGCTACGGGAACGAAGAAGTTATCGAAGCCATGAATGAACAGGCGAAGAAATTCACTCACTGCATGTTCAACATCGGGACACATGAACCGTATGTAGCACTGGCGGAAAAGCTCGGAGAGATAGTACCTGTAAAGGGAGATAAGAAAAGAGCATTCTTTGCCAACAGCGGTGCGGAAGCTGTCGAAAACGGAGTCAAACTCGCCAAGGCCTTCACGGGAAGACCGAACGTGATCGTATTCTCCTCGGCATTTCACGGCAGAACAAGTCTGACGATGGAAATGTCCTGGGAAAAGATGGCGGCAAGAGGCATGGGACCATTCCCGCAGGGAGTATACCGTGCGGAATATCCTTACATGTATCATGCACCGGCAGATATGACAGAAGAGGAGCAGATAGATTACTTCATCAAGGATCTGGAGACAGTACTTGTGAACGATACGCTTCCTGAATATACAGCAGCAATAGTCATCGAGCCAGTACTCGGAAACGGCGGTTTCACGGCAGCGCCGACAGGCTGGGTAAAAAAGGTCAGAGCACTCTGCGACAAGTACGGGATCATGCTCATGGCAGACGAGATCCAGTGCGGCAACGCAAGATCCGGCAAGATGTTCACCAGCCAGTACTGGAAAGATGCGGGCGCTGCGCCTGATATCCTTGTACGGCAAAATCGATAGCGGGAGGACTTCCTCTTTCGGCGATCGTTGCGCGTGAAGAAATCATCGAGTCAGTACCGGCAGGAGTCATCGGCGGAACATTCTGCGGCAATGCCGTAGCATGTGCAGCGGCTCTCAAGGTGATCGAAGTAATGGAAAGAGACGACTTCTGCGGCAAGGCGATGCATATCGGTGAGCAGGCAGGAGCAGGTCTGAGAGCCATGATGGATAAATACGACTGCATCGGCGACGTGAGAGTCCTCGGAGCAATGATCGGCATCGAATTCGTCAAGGACAGAAAGACGAAAGAGCCTGACGGCGAACTCGTAAAAGACATCGTAGCGGAATGCGCAAACACCGGACTCATCATAGAAGCAGCAGGAACAGCGGGCAATTCCGTAAGATTCCTGGCACCGCTGGTGATGACAGATGAACAGACGAAAGCAGGCCTCGACATATTGAGGCAGCAATAAAAAAAATGCATGAATAAGTAAGTTTAATGGATTGATTTTGGACAGGAGCGGAATATGAAAATCGAACTCGGATTCGGAAACGGAACTCAGACAGTCGATGTGCCTTGCGCAAACTATGCAGGGACATTAAAAGCGAATCCGGTCAGTACAGATCTGACCGGAGAGGATGAAGTCAAAAGAGCATTGCGTGAACCGATCGGCTCGCCGAGGCTCAGAGACATCGTGAAGCCGGGTGAGAAAATAGCTGTAATAACAAGTGACATCACGCGCCCCTGTCCGACATGGTCCATCATGCCGGCAGTGCTGGATGAACTTTATTCAGCCGGAATACCGGCAGATGACATAACTCTTGTGTTCGCACTGGGAAGCCACAGGAAACATACAGAAGAAGAGAAAAAACATCTGGCGGGAGAGCGCGCGTACAGGGAGATAAAATGTACGGACAGTGATCCGGACGACTGCGTAAGTCTCGGACAACAAAAAGAGGCACGCCTGTCGACATCACGCGGACAGTCGCGGAAGCGGACAGAAGGATCTGTCTCGGGAAACATCGAATATCATTACTTCGCGGGATATTCCGGCGGAGCGAAAGCGATCATGCCGGGAGCGTCAACTCCAGAAGCGATACAGATGAATCACAGATTCATGGTCGAGGACACTTCATATGCCGGCCGGCTGGAGGGGAATCCTGTCAGGGAGGATATCGAGGAAGCCGCGGGCATCACGGGAGTGGATTTCATCCTCAACGTGGTCCTGGACGAGGACAAGAATATCATAAAGGCTGCTGCGGGAGACGTAACGAAGGCTCACAGAGAGGGATGCAGGTTCCTCGACGGACTCTATCGCGTAACGATCCCGGAGCGTGCGGATATCGTCATCGTCTCGCAGGGCGGAGCGCCGAAGGACCTCAACCTCTATCAGCTGCAGAAGGCGCTGGATAATTCGAGGCATGCAGTTAAAAAGGGCGGCACGATCATCCTTATCGGCTCGTGCAGGGAAGGCCTCGGGAACAAAGTGTCGAGGAATGGATGACGAAATCAGCCAGTCCTGAATCAATGATAACAAGGATCAGAGAAGACTTCGTGCTCGGCGGGCATAAGGCGGCGGCGATCGCGATGGTCATGCAGAACGCGGAGATCTATCTCGTGAGCGAGCTCGATCCGGCTTTCGCGGAAAGCATGTTTTTCCAAACCGTTCAGCACAGTGCAGGAAGCATTCGAGGCAGCGCTGGCATGCCGGGGAGATGATGCGAAGGTACTGGTGATGCCTCACGGAGGATCGGTCCTGCCGACAGAGGCGAAATAGAAGGAAAGGTAATATATATATATGGATTATGCGAAGAATCCTGAGGCTCCATGAGGAGTGGAAGGGCAAATAGAAGTCACGGCGACGGTGCCTGTCGAAAACGAAGACGATCTGTCGCTTGCATATACACCGGGCGTGGCACAGCCGTGCCTGGAGATACAGAAAGATATATCGAAGAGTTACGAGCTCACAAGAAGATGGAACATGTGCCTGGTAGTCACAGACGGTTCCGCGGTGCTCGGACTCGGCAACATCGGTCCTGAGGCGGGAATGCCGGTAATGGAAGGAAAGTGCGTGCTGTTCAAGTCGTTCGGCGACGTCGATGCCTTCCCGCTCTGCATAAAGAGCAATGACGTGGACGAGATCGTGAAACACGGTCTACATGATCTCCGGCAGCTTCGGCGGAGTGAACCTCGAGGACATCTCCGCGCCGAGATGCTTCGAGATCGAAAGAAGCTGAAGGAAAAATGCGATATCCCTATCTTCCATGATGACCAGCACGGGACTGCAGTCATCACTCTTGCGGGCCTGAAGAATGCTCTCAAAGTCGTGGGAAAAGACATGAAAGATATCAGGATCGCCATGAACGGCGCGGGAGCGGCGGCGATCGCGATA
>Ga0268359_11059_pt1 | contig 23808 bp, 22 predicted proteins | sample BioMet11_FD_194416 | JGI IMG/M metagenome (GOLD analysis project Ga0268359, IMG submission 194416) | Sewage microbial communities from Oakland, California, United States - Biofuel 11 (PacBio Assembly) | ecosystem: Engineered > Wastewater > Sewage > Unclassified | place: USA: California | collected...
GAGGACCTCGGAGCGGACCATGGTTCGATCGAGGGCGCCGGCCATGATCTGGAAGCTGCGTAGACCGCACTCGGCGGCGCGCTCGGCAAACCCGCGGTCCATCTCCAGGAGGTCGAGAAAGTCCGTCGAGGAGAAGTCCTTCTCGATTCGCTCGTCGAACACCGGGCCCTCAGGCGCGAAGCCGTAGGGTCCGCTTTCGAGGAGCTTGTGGGAGAGGTCGCCTGATGCGACAAAGACCACGCGTCGGCCAAGCCGTGCCGACGCCTCCTGCACGAGCTTGCCGAGTTCGTAGTGAGCGGCGGGGGAGAGTCCCGAAAGGCCGATACGGACCACCTTGAAATCGGTGTAATGCCGTTGGATGAAATGGAGTGGGACCATGGTGGCGTGGTCAAGCTCGGGGTTGCGCTCGCCTGCGGTTCCTGCGGGGAGTTCGTCGCGGTCAGCGAGCTGACAGATCGTCCTTACGAGCCTCTCATCGTAGTCGCAGGAATAGCGGGCACCGCGGGCGCCAAAGCGTGCGAAGCTGCCACTCGCGTGCGTCGCCCGGGGAGATGTGCAGGTAGTCGTAGTACTGCGTCGAGTGTGGGCTCGAGATGACGATGGTGTCCGGTGCCAGTCCCGCGATGCGTCGTCCCACCTCGTCGTAGGCGTCCACCGTGGGCTGGATTCCGCGCTCCTCGCCAGGGCTGACCTCTGGAATGATGAGGGGTGGGTGTGGAACCGCGAATGCGCCGACGATACTCATGGCAACCTCCTTGACAGGTTGCCTCTACCATACCCAGCGACGGACAGAACGCGTACTCGATTCGCCGAGCGTGGTGCTCTTCGGCTACTTAAAGCGCTTGGCCCTGAGGAAGACGACGAGGTTGTGGAACCGGTTCTCGCTCATGGCCGGGCGGGGGGAAGTAGGCATAGCTCCCGTGACCAAAGTACGCAAGGCAGATGCTGTCATCGGCGTCAACGCGGCGCAGGTCAGAAAAGGGAAGCTTGGCCTCGTAGCCCTCGGGTCCCTCGATGGCCACGAAGTCGTTGGTCACGACGACGTGCCGCCGGTCGTCCTTCTCGCCACGTATGCCCAAGTTGGAGCGACGAGCAAACCACGTCTGGATCTTGTGCCAGTTGGTGGATGCCGCCGACGCCGCCACCGAGATGCCGAGCATGACGAAGGCGAGCGGAAGCGAGTTGGAGTTGTACATGAGGACGAGGATGAGGCCGAGAAGCCCCAGGGCGGAGATGCCGAGACTGATCTTCTTGGGTGTCTCGCCGCCAAGGAACCCGGCCGCCTGGTCGATGGAATACTCGTTTACCTCGTAGGTGACGGAGAAGAGCACCTCTCCGTACTTGGAGTCATCGTACTTGGAGTTCTCGACGTCGATACGCCTGCTCGTGGCGGATTTCCTTGCCATGTATTTCCTCTCGACCCTGACCTGCATGGGGACAATCCTACCCGAACGGACGCCTGAAAGTTCTCCTATGTAGGAATTGTTCGCGGCATGCGCTTGACCTGTGAACCAGACCGCTCGCCACCGGAGTGCTCGTCCGTGCTCGACGAATGGGGAATGATGATGCCGTGCAGGGAGCGAGCGCACGATGGCAACTCTATTCCGTGTCCTCGCACTGTGAGAGCTGAGTTAAAGCTTGGCAGCTGCCAAAGTGGGGACCTCGGGGTGTCGTTACCTCCGGAGGTCCCCGTCTACTTGGAAAAGGTGACAGGTATCTTTTCCAGGTTCCCCTGCGCCGCTACTCTGCGAGCAGGTCTTCCATCTGGAACGTCACGCAGTTTACGTAGCCGCGGTTGGTGATGCGAATCTCAGGCACGCAGGCAAGCGACATGACGCCCATCATCAGGAACGGCGACGGCATCTTGCTTCCCAGACGCTTCCAGGCCACCTCGCACGCGGAGACCTCGTCTGCGACGTCCTCCACGCGTCCGGTGCTCATGAGGCCGGCCACAGGCAGCTTGACGAGGGCAAGCACATGACCGTCCTCCACGGTGACCTCGCCACCTCCGCACTCCGCGAGCGTCGTGGCGGCAAGGGCCATGTCGGCATCGTTGTCACCGACGACGAGCAGGTGTGGGCATCGTGCGCCACGGTCTGCGCAAGGGCGCCGTGAATGCCGAAACCGGTGATGAAGCCATGGGAGTGGGTGCCTGCAGCCCCATGGTGGCGGTCGAAGACGCATATCTTGAGGATGTCGTTCGCAGGGTCTGCCACGAGCCTGCCGTTGCGCACCGGTACGTCGAGGATGCGATCCTTGGTGATGGCATCCCCAGGCTCGAGGACGATGGTGCGTACGCGCGCGGTTCCGTCCGGTCTGTCGACGGGGATCTCGAAGGCTTCGGGTGTGATGTCTGCTCCCAGGTTGATGGTGTGGGTCATCCATTCGGGCCACTCGAAGGGCTCGACGTCAAAGAGGGGACGCCCGTTCTCGGCAACAAGGTCACCGTCGATGAAGACCTTCTTGGCGTCGAAGTCCACGAGGTTGTCGAGAAGCACGATGTCGGCGCACTTTCCTGGCGAGATGGAGCCCATGTCGCTTGCCAGGCCATAGCAGTCGGCAGCGTTGATGGTGGCGATCTGGATGGCCGTCACAGGGTCGAGGCCAAGGGCGACGGCCGTCCGCAGCACGCGATCCATGTGTCCCTCGGCGACGAGCGTGTGGGGATGGTTGTCATCGGAGCAGAAGAGGCAGTGGCGCATGTCGACGCCAGCCTCGATGAGGGGCGGCAGGTACACGGGCAGGTTCTGCCACGCCGACCCCTGGCGGAGAAGCACGTACATGCCCAGGCCGCAGCTTGGCGAGCACGTCGTCGACGGTGAACGACTCGTGGCAGTTGCTGATTCCCGCGGGCGATATAGGCGTTGAGGCCACGATCCTGCTCGGGGACGGCATAGTGTCCGGTCACGCACCGGTCGGCCTTGAGGGTCTCGCGGACCTCGTCCTGAACCCCCGCCTCTCCGCCGAGGATGCCGGGGAAGTTCATCATCTCGCCGAGTGCCACCACGTTGTCCCAACCCATGGTCTCGCGGATATCCGCGGCATCGATCTTGGAGCCGGTGTCCTCGACGCCCGTGGCGGCAGGGACGCAGCTTGGGATGGTGACCATGGCCTTGAGCGGCGTGCGCTTGGCATCATCGAACATGACCTTCACGCCCTCAAGGCCACAGACGTTGGCGACCTCGTGCGGGTCGGTGAAGATGCCCGTGGTCCCGTGGGGGACAACGGCGCGCGCGTACTCGGAGACGCCGACCATGGCTGACTCCACGTGGATGTGACCGTCCATGAAGCCCGGGGAGGCAAAGAGGCCCGTGGCATCGACGACCTTGGTGTTCTCGCCGATGCAGTGATCGGCTGTGTGCCCGTTCATGCCGACGTACGCCACGCGACCGCTTGCGACGGCGATGTCGGTGTCGTCGAGAACCTCGTGCGTGCACACGTCCACGAGCCTTGCATGGCGGATGACAAGGTCGGCAGGTTCGAGACCCTGCGCAACTCGGACGAGACGGTCGTTGCACTCCCAGAGCGGGTGCTTGCAGAAGTGGTTGATCATGGATGCTCCCCATTTTTGAGACGTCTGATGGGATAAGGATAGCCGCGCACAGGCTGGCAGAGGAGGCCGTCATCTTGATTCCACGTGGCGTTGTGATGTGCGCCGCGCGTCTCTGCTAAAGTATCTATGAGCACGCTGGGCGGGTTCGGGTGACGCAATACCTCGAACCTGGTCAGGACCGGAAGGTAGCAGCCATAAGGGGCCTCTGGCGGGCACCCGTTCCCGCCGAGCGTGCTTGTGACGTCCCCGGACCGTCCTTGGGTCCGAGGGCGTTTTTGCAAACACCATCAGATTGGTTCACATGGGCTTCATAAACTTCATCGTCAGCTTGCTTCGTGACCCGCGCACTGCCATCGCGGGCTGGATTGCCGCGGGTCCGCTCTCCGCCTACGGCTGCGTCTTTCTCATCATCTTCATCGAGACGGGCGTCGTGTTCTTCCCGTTCCTTCCCGGTGATTCGCTCCTCTTCGCCGCAGGTTTCTTCGCGCAGGGTGGCGGGTTCAACATCTTTCTGCTCCTCGGCGTCGCCTGGGCGGCGGCAATCGTCGGTGACCAGTGCAACTTCATGATCGGCCACTTCTTTGGTCGTAGGATCATCGCATCAGGCAAGGTCAAGGCCATGACGCCCGAGCGTCTAGCCAAGAGCGAGGCCTTTCTCGACAAGTGGGGCCATCTCGCCATCTTCCTTGGCCGCTTTTTTCCCTTCATCCGCACCTTCGTGCCCTTCATTGCGGGTATGGGTGGCATGAAGTGGCATAACTTCGTGACGTTCAACATCCTCGGCGGTGTCACGTGGTCCACCCTGTTCACGCTGCTCGGCTACTTCTTCGGTGGCATCCCCGTGGTGCAGGAGCACTTCGAGCTGCTTCTCGTGGCCATCGTTCTCGTGTCGCTCGTCCCCACCGTGGTTGGTCTCGTGCGCGGCCATAAGGGAAAAGGCAGCGCCGAGAAGTCCGAGTAGCGGCATCGGACCCTGGGTTTGTCCTGCCAGCTAGGCGGTTACGGGGGCCTTGTCCTTAACGCCTACGCGACCGAAGAACGTACGAAATGTGAGACGACTCAGCGGGCCGGCGGCAAAGAGGTTCCAGAGCAGGGCCATGGGAAAGTTCTTGATGGTGGTCCCGACCCAGATGGCGGGCAGCTGACTCAAGGGGTCACCTGCGAGAATGACACTAAAGAGAATCGACGCCACCAGGCTCATGGTGGGGCACATCACGAGGACGGTGCAGCAGGCGCGCACGGTTCCGCATACGAGGGCGTTGTCCTTCTCGGCCGTGACGTAGCGTGACGCCATGCGGGAGCCGAGTCGGTTGCCCCAGAGGCTCGAGAAGAGAAACACGAAGAGCCACATGTACGCAGCCTCCATGAGCGCGGCGAGGAACACCTCGTCGGTCATGTTGGAAAGGCCCCCGGCCATGGTCGGGTAGCCCATCTTCCAGGCAACGTTGTAGACCTCCATGCCATAGGCCATGGTCATGGACATGAGTATTCCGAAGATGACTCCCTGTGCGCGGTTCTTGGGCATGCGAAGACTTCCTTTCGGTAAAAAAGGCGCGTGGCACCCATGTTGGGAACCACGCGCCTTGCTCCTGCACTTGTTACGTCGTGCGCTACACGCAGGAAGACACTCTAGCACGCATGACATGGCCTCTGAGTAAATCTCCTCAATCGAAGCGAGCCGACACCCCCTTGGCGAGAAAATCATTCGGTACCGTGGAAACTCCGTGTCGTTCCTCGCCAGTCCGCCTCCGGCGCGGGTATACTTCACCCGTCAATGAGCTGCCTTGCGCGTAAGTCCGATTGATTCTCTCGGCTGCCTGCAGGCTTGTGGCCCTGTGACGCTTTCCTTCGGGTGGCCTTTCGTCTCTGTCGTTCGAAAGGTCTTCTCATGTCAGAAAGCAGTACCGCAGCCATCGGGCAATCCGCACATGCCAGGCCGGGGATGAGGCTCTGGACCCGCGATCTCGTCCTTATCATCCTCGTGAACCTCTGCGTGTTCACGAACCACATCATGAGCCTCTCGACGTTTCCGTTCTTCATCCAGAGCCTCGGTGGAACGGAGGGCCGTGGCCGGCATGTGCGCTGCTTCCTTCTCGCTCATCGCTGTCATCGTGCGGCCGTTCGTTGGCTGGTGGCTCGACAATGGCGTGCGACGCGTCGCGCTTGCGATAGGTCTCGTGCTTATGGGCCTCGCGCCGCTTGGCTACGTCTTCGTGCCCACGATGTCGCTGGCCATCGCCTTACGCATGGTCCACGGCGTCGGCCTCTCCTTCTCGAACTCCACCACGGCCACGGTCGCCTCCGATGTTATCTGCAGGCCGCGCTTTGCCGAGGGGATGGGCTATTTCGGCATGGCCACCGCCCTCGCATCCGCCATCGCACCGGCGCTCGGCCTCTCGCTTATGGAGGGCTGTGGCTTCAAGGCGCTCTATGCCGTTGCTGCCGCCATCGCCGTGGTCGGCCTCGTGCTCTTCTCGTTCGTCAACGCTCCACGTGTCGACGTACCCAGAAAGAAGCTCGACCTGCGTGCGATCATCAACCGCGATAGCCTGCCTGCCTCGGTGACCATGCTCGTGTTCATGTTCACCTTCGGTGCGCTCGAGAACTTCGTGGCAATCTATGCAGCGGAGAACGGCCTGCCTTCGGGCTCGATTTACTTCCTTGTCATGTCGGGCATGCTGCTGCTCGTCCGCGTGACGCTTGGGAGGTTGGTTGACGAGAGGAGCGAGGCGCCCTTCGTCTACACCTGCAACGCCGCGATGTTCGTCGCGTTCCTGCTGCTGGCCTTCGTGCCTGGCACGGTGGCGTATGTGTTCCCTGCCGCGCTTGCAGGCTACGCCTTTGGCGGACTTGAGCCTGCGCTCCAGTCCATGGCGGTGCACACCTCCACCGACGAGACCCGCGGCTCGGCCAATTCCACCTTTCTCTGCGGGTACGACATCGGCTATGGCCTGGGTGGGGGCGTTGCCGGCGTGCTCATCTCAGCTTTTGGCTACTCTGCCATGTGGTCCGTCGTGAGCCTCGCGTGCGTTGTCGCGGTGCTCATCTACCTCTTCTGGGCGCGCCGCTCTGACACGAGCTTCTCCAAGAGCCTTGACGTTGCCAGCCGCCAGCTCGGTCACTAGCTGAAAACTGCGTCACGAAGAGTTGATTTGGTGCTGCCGAGGCCGTTGTCGCCCCGTTTGTGAAGCGTTTTTCAGCTATAGATGAGAAGGGTGTGGAGCTTTGTCCGGCGCTCCAGCTGCAACGTCGAGGCTGCTGCGGGAGGTTGTCCTAACAGGACTGCGAGCTGCCTGGCGACAAGGTCGAAGCGGCTGAGACTCATCGCCTGTCTGCGATGCACCACGAGGACGTGACGTCCGGCAGCAACGAGCGAGTTTGCGCGCTCGGCGTCGTGAGCGAGCTTCTCGCCGTTCATGAGAGACGAGTCTTCCTCGCCGTGGTGCTCCCTGCTGTCGTACTCGAGCACGACCTCTCGCTCGGGCCAGTAGAGGTCGGGGAGAATCTCGTGCTGGCTCGATGCGGTAGAGCGCAGCTCCGTGCCGCGTAATCGCGCGTTGAGGATTGGCCTTGGTAGCCCATAACCTCCCAAGGCCGCGGGAAGGGTCAGCATGAGTGCTATCGCGGTCTCCATGGGCGAGAAGGATCCGTCCATCTGAAGCTTCAGCGCTCGCCGCAAGAGCATAATGCCCCGACTTCTCCCTGCGTCCTCGCAGAAGCGAGAAAGTCCGTTGAAGTTTGAGAGGCGCGGCAGGCCGTATCTCGTAGGCCGGCGTCGGTACGTTCCCGTGAACTCCATCATGAGTAGCGCGAGCTCGACGGCACGCCTGTCATGCGCCCAGAAACGAGGGTCATCGAGCTGCCATGCCGGGTTGGATGCAGAGGAGCTTTCCTCGGACTCGGCGTTTGGGTATGGGGGTCCGGCAAGCTGAAGTAACGTGAATTCCGGCGAGGTCACCAAGACCCCTCGTCTGCCGGTGGCGAGGAGAGACCCTTTGGGCAGGGGTTTCGACCAGACGTGCACCGACATGTCCTTTGCGCGAGTTCTCGTGGATTGGGAAAAGGCGATGACATGTAAGGGTTTGCCGACTCCGGGCGAGAAGCCCTCGGAGCGCAGACGACTCATCGAGGTGATCAGCTCGTCACGGGGCCCTGGCGAGACCGCTTGAAAGGGAGGCTTATCCATCGAGCGATAGAACTCGACCGCAGACTCACGACAAAGCGTCACTACCGCGGGCATCTCGTCTCCGATCGCTCGACGAACAGCAGTCACTTTGCACAACAATGATAGGCGATGGTCGGCGCGTCGCACGCGGGCCGATTGCTGAAAAATGCGTCATGAAGGAAGGGACCAAGGCGCATAAAGATGTTTTCCCGCCTTCGTGTAGCGTTTTTCAGCACACCAAAGGACGTTGGTACCAATAGCAAATTCGGGCCCCGTGCCGCGCGCGTGGGCTAGGGTTTTGGGACCGGGATGAGGACGTTGAGGTAGAAGGTCTGGTCCTCGGTGCCCATCGTGAGAGATCCGCCGTACCGTTGCGTGATGATGTGCATCGATTTGATGCCGTAGCCGTGGTTGCGCTTGTCCTCTTTGGTCGTCACGGGGATGCCGTTCTCAAACCGCACGTCGCCGGCGTAGTAGTTCTCGATGTGGATGGAGACCATGCCGGCCGCCTGCTTCACGAGCAGCGAGATGTTGCGTTCGTCCTCGTCCTCGAGCGCGCGCACGGCTTCAAAGGCGTTGTCGAGGGCGTTGCCAAAGAGCGAGTACAGGTCCGTGTCGCTCATGAAGTCGAGCGCGTGTCCGTCCACGATGCAGCCGAGCGTGATGTGCTCGCGCTCGCCGAGCAGGCTCTTCTCGGTGAGGATCGTGTCGAGTGCGTTGTTTCCGGTGTGGACGGTGGAGTCATAGATGCTCACCTGGTGGGCGATGTCATCGAGCACCGTCTTGTCCACCACCCGCGTGTCGGTGTTGTCATCCTCGATGTGGCGGATCTGGTGACGGATGTCGTGGCACTTGATGTTGATGGCCTCGATGTTCTCGCGCGAAAGCGCATATTGCTGCTCGCGGTCGTGCAGGATGCGCTCGGTGGTCGCCGCCTCGAGGATGAGGTGACGGTTGTAGATCATCTCGAACTCGAGCATGAGCGCATAGAAGCACACGGCGATCTGCACGATGCGGAAGATCAGCGAGAAGCCCGTGGGCACGCTATAGGCCCGGACGTACTTGACAGCCATGTCAAAGACGATGTTGATGAGTACGACGCCAAAGACCAGGATAAAGCTCGTCTTGCTCGGATCGATCTCGAACGCCTTGTTGCGCATGCGACGGATGACGATGACGTAGAACAGCGCATAGATGATGGCGCAGCAGAGCACGCTGCGGAAGAACGCATTCGAGAAGAGGCCTACGTTGAGACGGGCCATGCGCAGGAGCTGTCCGAGGAGCTCGCCAAAGCTCGCCCCGAGGTTTTCGACGGTATACCCTACCACGGCGCAGAACGCCGCCGCCCACAGGGTCGATTCGGTCACGAAGAGCACCATGGCCAGAAGCAGGATGAGGATGGTTGCGAAGTAGAGCGTCATGGCCGTGAAGACGGCGATCGTGTCGCCTTTGATGAGGCTTGCGAACGGGTTGGTGAGATAGAAGATGATGAGCGTGATGGAGAGTGCCGTGCGTGCGTAGTACAGGGGCCGCTTGGGGAGACGTGCCGCGAGCATGAGTGCCGGGATGCTGAAGAGAAAGCCATTGACCACGTAGTTCAACATGGGGCCAAAGTCCATCAGCGGTTTCCTCCGTAGTAGTTCGCGAGCGCCTCGAGCGCTCCCTTGCGCTTGGTTCGACTAATGGTGAGTTCGTCCCCGTTGGACATGCGCATGGTAGGACCGTCTACGGTTCGGATGTGGTCGGCATTGACCAGACAGCTGTTGGAGATGCGTACGAAGAGACCAGGGTCGAGCTCGGCCTCGAGCTGGGCGAGGCTGCCGCGCAGCTCCACGGGCTCCTTCTCGCTGGTGAGATGGTACTCGAGGTTGTGCCCGTGCACCTCGACATATACCAAGGTGGCAATGGGAATGATGCGGGCTCCGAACTTGGTGGTGATGCAGATGCTCTTTCCCTCTCGTCGCTCGAGGATGCGCATGGCGCGGTCGAGCCGCATCGAGAGGTTGTGGTACGAGACGGGCTTGACCACGAAGTCGAGCGCACCCACCTCGTAACCCTTCACGGCGTACTGCGACAGGTTGGTGACGAAGATGATGAGCGTCTCGTCATCGTAGGTGCGCATCAGCTGGGCAGCCTCCATGCCGTCGATGCCAGGGAGTCCGATGTCCATGAAGATGAGGTCGTATGTGACCTTGGACTCCACGAACTCGAATGCCGTTCTGACCCACGTGACATCGAAGTCGAGGTCATGTACCTTGGCGTAGCGATCGAGATGGGCGCGCAGCTCTGCTGCCATGTCCGCCTCGTCCTCGATGACGAGGAACCTGTACATCTCCGCTGCCCCCTCTCGACGTCGGCAGAATACGGCCAGGGACCGCGCACACAAAGGTAGCAGGTTTTCACTTTCACGGTAAGATGGCAGTTCGTTCAGGTGACGGGGCGTGACGTTGGCAATATACGTCACGAGTTCGACTACCTGCGCTCGGTTCGTTGGCGGGTATCGACATGATGGATAGAGTGGACGATGAGAAAGACCGTGGATGCGGTTGTGCGGAGGTTGTGGGCTCCGACACGAACAAGAAGGAGATTGGCATGAACAAGAACATCGTCATGGCGGGCCTGCTCTCGGTCGCGCTCTGCGCGCCGCTCGCGGCATGCGGCGGCTCGGGCGCGTCGGGCTCGGGCACCGACACGAGCACCAGCGCGACCACCGACACGAGCACCAGCGCGAGCGCCGACTCGAGCTCGAGCTTCGACGCGGCGTCGTTCTACGCGGGCCAGTGGAGGGGCTCGGTGGAGATCACCGGCCAGACCGTCTACGGCACCGCCGGCGGCAACGAGCAGATGCTCGACGTCGTCCTGGACAAGGACGGCACCTGCAAGGTCACGCCCCTCGCCGCCCACGCCGACCTGCTCACCGATACCGGCACCTGGAAGGGGACGGAGTCCGAGGTCACGCTCACCCTCTCGAAGGGTGCGACCATCACGCTCAAGGTCGTCGACCAGGCGACCCTCTCCGGCAACGCGGCCGACTTCGGCATCGCCGACTTCGACACCATCAACTTCGACTTCTACGGCTAGGGCTCACCGCCACCCGCGAGCGAAAGAGACAACAGAGAGAACCACACGAAAGGGCTGGCTCCTATGGGGGCTGGCCCTTTCGTGCTCAGGGCCGTTGGCCGTCACCTCGATGTCAGTTATGCCGCTACGAGGACAGGTTAGGTTTCTCACGTCGCCCGCCATCTGCTTCCGATAGAAGATGCACACCAGAGAGACCTGGCATCACCTGGGTCCGTTTGCGCCCTCTCGCGCATGTTGCTTGGAAGCCGTCCCGCCAAGCGGGGCGAAGGGGAGTCCGTGCTGTTCGGCTCGGGCGGAAGGAGAAAGAGGAAGCATGAACAAGAACATCGTCATGGCGGGCCTGCTCTCGGTCGCGCTCTGCGCGCCGCTCGCGGCATGCGGCGGCTCGGGCACGTCGGGCTCGGGCACCGACACGAGCACCAGCGCGACCACCGACACGAGCACCAGCGCGAGCGCCGACTCGAGCTCGAGCTTCGACGCGGCGTCGTTCTACGCGGCCAGTGGAGGGGCTCGGTGGAGATCACCGGCCAGACCGTCTACGGCACCGCCGGCGGCAACGAGCAGATGCTCGACGTCGTCCTGGACAAGGACGGCACCTGCAAGGTCACGCCCCTCGCCGCCCACGCCGACCTGCTCACCGATACCGGCACCTGGAAGGGGACGGAGTCCGAGGTCACGCTCACCCTCTCGAAGGGTGCGACCATCACGCTCAAGGTCGTCGACCAGGCGACCCTCTCCGGCAACGCGGCCGACTTCGGCATCGCCGACTTCGACACCATCAACTTCGACTTCTACGGCTAGGGTTCACCGCCCCTCGTGGAGGGGCGTACAGGGGGAGGGGCGCGGTCGGGGGCCGCGTCCCCATAACATGCACCAATGGAAGGGGAAAGAATGAGCATGAACGTTACGCGCAGGAACTTCCTGCTTGGCTCCGCGGCAACCGCCGGCCTTGCGGGCCTTGCGGGCTGCTCCACCGGCACCGGCACGGCAGGCTCCTCCGCCACGAGCTGGACCGTACCGTCGGCGGACAAGTATCCGATTGATCCCGACGGCGATGGCGTCAAGGCCAAGTGGACGAGCGAGCAGACCCGTGACGGATGGTACAAGGTCACTCAGGACGACAACGCGCCCACCATCGGCATCATGGACAAGACGAGAATCATCCAGGTAGACGGCTATGCGTTCAGGGACCTCAACGGTGATGGCAAGCTTGACTTCTACGAGGACTGGCGCCAGTCCATCGACGACCGTGCCGCAAACCTTGCCGCCCAGCTCACCGCCGAGCAGATCTTCCCGCTGACCTTTGCCAATGCCACCACGGGTGGCAGCTCGACCTCCACAGATACCACCGACTACAGCCTCGTCGAGGATGGTTCGCGCGGCGGTGTCTCTCGCCTCGCGTCGTCCCTCAAGTCCTACGCTACCGACGTCGAGTGGATCAACGGCTGCCAGGAGGTCTGCGAGAAGGACACCGCTCGCTTTGGCATCCCGTACTTCAACTTCTCAGACCCCTACGCCCTCTTCGACGTGCCGAGCTCCGTCGGGCTCGCCTGCACCATGGACAAGGACATCTGGCGCAAGGCCGGCATGTGGCAGGCGCGCGCTTGGCGTGCGACCGGCGTTCGCATCGAGCTCGGGCCGCAGATCGACCTCTACTCCGAGACCAAGGGCACGCGTCTCTCCGGCTCCTGCGGTGGCGATCCCGCGCTCAACCGTGACTTCATCCGGGCCTTCGGCGCCGGCATGCAGTCCACGTGGGGTGACGATGACGCGACCGACGACCAGGGTTGGGGAGACCAGTCCTGCGCGGTCATGCTGAAGCACTTCGTGGGCGAGGGTTCCAACGAGGGCGGTCGCGACGACCACTCCGACTCCGGCAAGTGGAACGTCTTCCCGGGCTCCAATTTCAACGCCCACCTCGTCCCGTTCCTCGATGGCGGTTTCAAGCTCGATTCCAAGACCAAGGCTGCCGTGGCCGTCATGCCTTGCTATGGCATCGCGTACGATCCCAACGATCCCGACGAGTTGGGCGAGACCGTGGGCTCCGCCTACTCGGCGCACAACATGTCAATCCTTCGCAACACTGGCTGGGACGGCTGGATCTGCACCGACTGGATGATCCTCTCCGGCATCATGCATGGCTGCAAGGACCTCACCAAGCCCGAGCGCTGGGCCAAGCTCATGAAGAACACCGTGTGCTCCATCGGTGGCGAGTGGGACATCGACGACGCCACTGCGGGATACAAGCTCCTGGTCGACGACATGGGAGCCGACAGCGCTCTCGCCCTTCTCCAGGACAACGCCCGCAGGTTCATCAAGGCCGAGATGACGGTCGACCTCTTCGAGCAGCCGTACTCCGACCGCTCTGCGGCCAAGGAAGTCCTCGAGAGCGAGACCGCGGCCGCCTTTGGTATCGAGGCTGCCGAGAAGTCCGTCGTCATGCTCAAGAACGCCGGCAACGTCATCTCCGAGAAGGGGCTTGACGGCAAGGTCTACATACCGAGGAAGTACACTGCGGCGAGCAAGAGCGTCTTCGCATCCAAGCCTGCCTCTGCCGACCAGTGCTTTGGCGCCAGCATCAAGGACCTCGGCTTCGAGGTCGTCACCGACGCAGTGGGTGACCCCACGGGTCCTGCCGGTACCGACGGGAAGGCCACATACCAGGCATCCGACATCACGGCCCTCACGGCTGCCGACCTTGCTGGTGTCAAGTACGCCGTCGTCAAGATCAACAACCCCGCAGATGCCTACCAGGGCGTCCAGGGTGGGCCGAGCTTCATGACCGTCGTCATGGGAACCACGCCCGACCCCGGTCCCTACTGGAAGCCCATCTCGCTTCAGTATCGTCCCTATACCGCAGACGGCGCCAACGTGCGCAAGGAGTCCCTCAACCCCAAGGACGAGTACGGCGAGTACATCAATCGCTCCTACTACGGCGCATCCACCTACGCCACGAACGAGTCCGACCTCGACTTCGTCATCTCCATCAAGCAGAAGCTGCCGGCAGACGCCAAGCTCATCCTGGTCATCGATGCTGACCGCCCCATGTGCTTCGGTGAGATCGAGAGCTACGCCGACGTCATCCTCTGGGGTTTTGAGTCCATCACCGACGAGGCCTTCGCTCACATCATCGCTGGTTCTGCGGAGCCTTACGGCCTGCTCAACCACCAGATGCCCATCGACATGGAGGCCGTCGAGGGCGACAAGGAGGACGTGCCCCGCGACATGGAGTGCTACGTCGACTCCGAGGGCAACACCTACGACTTCTGCTTCGGTCTCAACTGGTCCGGCGTCATCGACGACGATCGTGTCAAGACCTACAAGGTCGATCCGCTCACTGCGCCCGACACCGAGGTCAAGACCTCTGACGAGGTTCCCGTGGGCAAGGTCGGATAGACGCGAGAGCCGCGCCTGAGCTAGGACACCGTATGGCCAAAGGCGCACCGTCCACACCTGGGGCGGTGCGCCTTTCTCGTCTCGTGCCCAAGGTCCGTCGGCCCCCGAGGGGCCGCGTTTCTCTGCAACCTGCGCCGTCTTGGCGGCAAGTTGCGCCGAGGTGCAGAAGCGGGACGGCCTCTGGCCTAAGTTCGTGATAGTACGGGAGCTCCCCGTGCGTGGGAGTGGGCGGGGAGAACGACAGAAGGAGATTCGCATGGCAAGGAAGCCAAAGACCGTTACAAGAAGGAAGTTCGTGGCGCAGACCACCGGCGCGGTCGTCTCGCTTGGTGCCGCAGCGGCCGTCAACGTCGCCTCGAACAGCTATAGCTCGCTGCTCAACCACTACCTTGGAGGTCGTCCGACCACCGTCATCCACGCCGAGGGCTCGGAGAACTGGGACTCAACGTATTACAAGGCCGCCTACCGCGGGCGCAACCAGGCAAAGGAGGCCGCGACCAAGATCGTGGCCCAGGTCGTCGAGGAGGGGGCCGTTCTGCTCAAGAACGACAACGGCGCGCTGCCGCTTGCCGCCGGTACGACCATCAGCCTTCTCGGTCGCTATGCCGCAGACCCCGTCTACGGTGGTGCCGGATCCGGAACCGTTGACGCCTCTGACTGCGTGAACCTCTACCAGGGCATCGCCAACGCGGGCCTCACCATCAACGACACGGCCTTCAAGTTCATCAGCAGCAGCTATGCCAGCTACCCCAAGGCGGCCATCACGATGGACGACCCCTCCACGGCCGCCTATTACATAGGTGAGATTCCATGGGCGGACTACTCGTCCGATGCCCAGAGCTCCATCGCGGGCACTACCGCCGTCATCGTCCTCGGACGTGGCGGCGGCGAGGGCGGGGACCTCTCTCGCGACCTCAAGGGCGACGTCGATTCGGGCGTCTCCTCGGCCTTCACCGAGAACAGCGAGACGACGAACTACGTCGCCGGCCAGCATGAGCTCGAACTCACTGCGGAGGAGAAGGGTCTCATCGCTGCGGCCAAGTCCGCCTGCAGCAAGGTGATCGTCCTCATCAATGCCTCCACCACCATGGAGCTTGGCCCTCTCATGAGCGGAGAGTACGAGGTCGATGCCATCCTGCATATCGGCTCGCTCGGCGCCGCCGGCTCCAACGGCGTTGGCCAGCTCCTGGTTGGTGCCATGAGCCCGTCCGGCAAGACGACCGACATCTGGGCCGCCGACTTCACCGCCGATCCGACCTTCGACAACTTCGGTGGCAAGCAGTACACGGACGTCTCCGGCTTCTACGACTCCAACCCCAATGGGTTCAAGGCAGACGGCACCGCATACTTCGTGGAATACAAGGAGGGCATCTACTATGGCTACCGCTACTACGAGACGGCTGCCGTAGAGGCGGCGGCAGGCGACTATCCTGGCTTCGACTACGATTCTGCCGTGGTGTTCCCGTTTGGCTACGGCCTCTCCTATACCACCTTTGCCGAGACGCTCGACTCCGTTGAGGTGAGCGGTGATGACGTCAAGGTCTCCGTTACCGTCACCAACAGCGGTTCCGTGGCAGGCAAGCAGGTCGTCGAGGTCTACTATGCCGCCCCGTACGTCAAGGGAGGCACGGCCAAGAGCGCCGTCGTGCTTGGCGGTTTCGCCAAGACGAGCGAGCTGGCGGCGGGAGCCTCCGAGGCCGTCGAGGTCACCTTCCCCGTGCGCAGCATGGCCTCGTGGGACTCGGACAAGAGCGGCTTCGTGCTCGACTCGGGCGACTATGAGATCAGCCTGCGCACCGACTCGCACACCGTCGTCGACTCAAAGAGCCTGACCATCTCCGGACAGACCCTATACCACCGACGAGGTCACCGGGACCACCCTCTCCAACCAGTTCGATGACTGCACGCAGTACATGGAGAACAACTGCACGGCCTTCTCGCGCGACGACTTCAAGGGTACCTTCCCCGATGCAGCAAGGGATCGTGACTCCGCCGACTGCGGCATCACCATCGCTCCGTACGAGTACGAGCAGGACACAACCGTCGCGATGCCTACGACCGGCGCCAACAACGGACTCTCGCTCATCGACCTTCGAGGCGTCGACTACGATGACGAGCTCTGGGATTCCCTGCTCGACCAGATCAACGTCAGCGAGATGACCGCCGTCATCAACGATGCCGCATACAACACGGCCGAGGTCGCCTCCATCTCCAAGCCCGCGACCTCCGACCCCGATGGCCCCGCCGGCTTCACGAGCCTCACCGGCTCTACGGGCAACTGCTCGTACTGCTCCGAGTACCTCATGGCCCAGACCTGGAACGCGGATCTCATCGAGCAGGTCGGACAGGCCGTGGGCGAGGAGGCCCTCGCCTCCGGCTACAGCGGGTGGTACGCACCCGCCTGCGATACGCATCGCTCGCCGTTTGCTGGCCGCAACTTCGAGTACTTCTCCGAAGACCCCGTGCTCGGTGGCACGATCTGCGCCGCCGAGATCCAAGGTGCCGCCTCCCGTGGCTGCTATGCCTACGTGAAGCACTTCGCCCTCAACGACCAGGAGTCCTACCGCATCCAGCACGTCATGACCTGGGCGACCGAGCAGACCATGCGCGAATGCTACCTGCGGCAGTTCGAGATCGCCGTCAAGAGGCCCTCCGTCGACATGAAGTACATCTCGGATGACCAAGGCACCATGTCCACCAAGAAGATGCCGGGGTGCACGGGTGTGATGAGCTCGTTCAACTATGTCGGCACCGAGTGGGCGGGCGGCCGCAAGAGCCTTCTCACCGGCCTGCTGCGTGACGAGTGGGGTTTCCGTGGCGCCGTCATCACCGACTTCAACCTCTACGGATACATGGAGAAGAACCCGTCCCTGCTCGCAGGCAACGATCTGCAGCTCACATACTCTGCCATGACCGGTAGCATCGCTAACGCCGATAAGGCCGACATCGTGGCGGCGATGCGTACGGCCATGCACAACGTCTGCTACACCGTCGTCAACTCCAACGCCATGAACGGCCTTGCGCCTGGGTCATCCGTGAAGTATGGCATCGCTCCCTGGCAGTATGGCGTCTACGGCGGCACGGCCGTGCTCGTGGCCCTCGGAGCGCTTCTCGGCTACAAGGCCGTGAAGACCAACAAGGCGCTCAAGGAGCAGAAGGCCCACCCTGCCGACGTCACCGATGATGAAGGCGGCGCGGAGGACTAAGCCCTCCTCACTCCCACCCGCACCCTTTTCGTCGGGGCCGGCCCCCTTTGGGCTGGCCCCGATTCCATGCATGGCACACGACGGCGCAAGGTGTCGGAGAACCATTCGTATGGAGATGGACGGGTTTGTCCGCGACTTGCGCCGCATGGGCGACCTCTTATGCCAGATTCGTTTCCGGAGAGGAGGAAGGGCGCATGATACGACCATGATGTGGTCTGAGCGACTCCTCCCTTCCTTCCCGGCTTGGCCACACTTTCCCTGGATGGTCCGCAACTTCCCTGCGGACCCTCTTTTTTTGACGTTCCTTCATCCGTCGGGGACTCGAAGCGCCATCGCCGCGCCGACGGACGTAATGGGCTGCGTAGGTTAGCCAGATGTCACGGATAACGACATTACGCCGGGTGATGTCGCGTGGATTATGTCGTTATCCGTGACATCTGGCTAACCAGCCAAACCGGACGGTCAATTTGGGCTCGGGGTCTCATGCCCAGCGCGGGTATACTAGTCACTCGGACACTGACTCCCCATGCGGAGGCGTTATGGAATCGCTCTACACAAAGTATCGCCCAGCGACCTTCGAGCAGGTCGTCGGCCAGAAGCACGTCGTTGAGACCCTCGAGCGTGCCGTGCTCGACGGGCGTACGAGCCATGCGTATCTGTTCTGCGGGCCTCGCGGCACGGGCAAGACGACCATGGCGCGCATCCTCGCAAAGGCACTCGTATGCAAGAGCGGTCTTGATGGGCTTCCCTGCGGCGAGTGCGAGGATTGCCGTCTCATCGCTGCGGGCGACCACCCCGATGTCATCGAGCTTGACGCCGCCTCCAATACCGGCGTCGACAACGTGCGCGAGGAGATCATCTCGCGCGTCAACTACGCGCCGGTGCGCGGCGCGTATAAGGTCTACATCATCGACGAGGTCCACATGCTTACGCAGGCAGCGTTCAACGCGCTGCTCAAGACCATCGAGGAGCCCCCAAGCCACGTCGTCTTCATCATGTGCACCACCGATCCGCAGAAGATTCTCGCCACGGTGCTCTCTCGCGTCCAGCGCTTCGACTTCCACGCGATCGGCGCCGACGAGATTCAGGCCCATCTTGCCTATGTCTGCTCGCAGGAGGGCTTTACCTACGACGAGGAGGCCCTTGAGCTCATAACCCGGCACGCGCACGGTGGCATGCGGGATGCGCTCACGTCTCTCGAGCAGATCTCCACGTATGGCGCTGGTGACGTTTCGCGCGCCGTCGCACAGGAGTTTCTCGGCGAGGTTTCGGGCTCGGTGCTTGGGTCGGTGACCGAGGCGCTTGCCCGCCGAGACGTGCCCGCGCTCTTCGAGACGGTGGGGCGGCTCGTGGACAAGGGACGCGACCTCATGCAGTTCACCCGCGAACTCGCGGCGCACGTGCGTGACGTCTATGTGGTCTCTGCTGTGGGCACGTCGCAGGACGTGATCGCGGGTTCGGTGGCTGACGCAGAGTCGTTGCAGCGTGAGGCCCACGAGTTTGGCTCCGTGGATCGCGTCGCGCGTGTGCTCGCCATTCTCGGTGATGCATCCAATGACATGCGTATAGCCACCAACCAGCGTCTCGTTCTCGAGATTGCCTTCACGCGAATCGCCCGACCGGAGACGGATCTCTCGCTCGACGGACTTGCCGAGCGCGTGGCGGATCTCGAACGGCAGGTGGCCGCGCTCTCCGTACCCGGCATGGTCGCACATCCCGCCGCACAGCCGACGCCCGCACCCCAGCCGAAAACCCAGCCGGTGCAGCAGCCGGAGGCCCAGCCCACGCAGGCGCCACGGCCGCAGGCGGCACCTGCCCCGCAGCCCGTACGAAGTCCACAGCCCGCGCAGACGGCCGCTCCCATGGACGATGGCGAGCTCCAACGCACGTGGCGTGACGTTGTCAACGAGCTCGTCTCCCGGGTCCCCTCGAAGGGCTCCCTGCTCATGTGCTCCTCGGCCGTCTCGGATGATGGGTCCAAGCTCACCATCTCGCTCCCCAAGGGCTCGCACTTCGCGGCGCGCATGCTCGAGCGCAGCGACGTTCGCGACGTCATCGTTCCCGTCGTTTCGCGGATCGTCGGTCCCCGAGAGCTCGTGTACGTCGAGTCAAGCCTTGCCAACCAGGCAATTGCCCGCGCCGACAGGGCAAAGGTCCCGCAACCAGCCCCTCAGCCGACCACACGGCCGACGGTCAGCCCGCAGCCGACGCCCGCTCCCGTCCAGAGCTACCCGATGCCATGGGACCCGACGCCGCAGTCCTCTCCCGCGGTCGCACAGGATCCCGTCCCGTATGACGACGGGGACGCGACGGCGTACGAGGAGGACCTTGACCCGGTGCCCGTCTCGCCAACCCCGCAGCCCACGCCTGCGCCTGCGCCCGCCGTCACGCCTGCGCCCATCGATGACGCCCCGCTTCCCACCGAGCTCGCAAGCATTGCGTCGATGCTCGAGGACGCCTTCGGACAGAGCATCAAGACGGTCATCGAGGAGAATGGCGAAGGCACCGACGAGATGGTAGATGACACCACCGAGACCGACGCTGACGAGCCCGTCTACGACGGGGAAGAATACGAGGACGATGACGAGTAGCCGCGAACGGCTGGCTCGTCTTGTCATCCGACGAGAGGAACGGATATGCCAAAGGGTGGATACGGTAGGCAGGGTGGCATGAATCGCAACCAGATGATGGCCCAGGCCCGCAAGATGCAGGAGCAGCTCATCGCGGCGCAGGAGAAGGCGGCATCCACCGAGGTCACCTCCTCGGCAGGTGGTGGCATGGTCAAGGTGACCGTGACGGGAGACCTGCGGCTCAAGGAGATAGCCATCGACCCCGAGGCCGTGGATCCAGAGGACGTCGAGATGCTCCAGGACATGATCGTAGCCGCTGTCAACGAGGCCCTCGAATCCGCCGATGCCGCCGCACAGCAGCAGATCGGCTCCGTCACCAACGGTCTCAACATACCGGGGTTATTCTAGTCGTGAAACTCGAAACCAGCGACGGACACGCCCTGCAGCGTCTTCTCGACGAGCTCGGGAGACTACCCGGCATTGGTCCCAAGTCGGCCCAGCGCATCGCATACCACATCCTCGAGGCCGACTCCGAGGAGGCAAGGCGTCTCTCGTCGGCAATCCTCGAGGTCAAGGCGCAGGTGCACTTCTGCCCCACCTGCTTTTAACTATGCGACCCGAGATACCTGCGACATATGTGCGGATTCCTCGCGCGACCAGACCGTCATCTGCGTGGTGTCCGAACCGCGTGACGTCTCTGCGGTGGAGCGTACGGGCGCGTATCATGGGTTGTATCACGTCCTGGGCGGGGTGATCTCACCCATGGACAAGATCGGACCCGAGCAGCTGCACGTGAGGGAGCTTCTCGCCAGACTTGCGTCAGGGGAGGTCCAGGAGGTCATACTGGCCATGAACCCCGACGTGGAGGGCGAGACGACCGCGACATACCTCTCGCGCATCATCAGGCCCCTGGGCGTGAGGGCGACAAGGCTTGCAAGTGGGTTGCCCGTGGGTGGGGACCTCGAGTATGCGACGAGGTCACGTTGGGTCGTGCCATCGAGGCGCGGCGCGAGCTCTAGCAGGATGAACGAAGGGAGCCACCATGGCAACCAGCAGAAACGATAGCAACCAGGGCGCAGGCAGACATGCGCGTCATACTGCGGGTCAGCCCGCGCCCACACGCCGCTCTGTGTCAACGCCACGCATGAGGGAGGTTTCCGCATCCGGTCGGCCCATCGACGTGACGCGCGCGGACGAGGAGCGCGAGACGCGTGCCTCTGCGGCTCGTGCCGATATGCTTGACACGCTCTCGGCCGGCCAGGGGGCTCGCGTGACCAATCGAGGCAACGCCTCCGAAGCGGCCGACAGGGCGCGCGCCAACGCCGAGCACCGTTTCGAGACACGTCATGGGCGCGGCTCGAGGTCCGTCATCGATCCACGTCGCATCGTCATCGTGGTGGCCGCCGCCATTCTCGTGCTGGTCGCCATATTCTCCATCGTCAAGTGCGCGACGGGCAACGAGGATTCGTCGGACGACTCCACTGGCACCGATCAGACGACATCATCGAGCTCGTCTTCGAACTCCGTTGTCGTGCCGGAGGGCGGCGTGACGTACGACGGAGTCGTCTTCACCCTCTCGCAGCAGAGCGACGGTCTCTGGACCGTGGTCGGTGACGACGGCGTCAACAGCCCCGCAACCGTCTTCGGTGTCGACGGTACGCCATTCTCGCTGCTCATCTACAACAACGTTCTGGTGGTTCCCGAGGACAACGCGGACGGCACATGGGATGTCGCGGCCTACATGCTGGGATCGGACTCCCTGCCCACCCTCGTTACCGATTCCGATGGAGACACCGTCTCTGGCTCGGGCGAGATAACCGCGGCCGTGCTCAACGAATCCACGGTTCATGTGACCGACTCCACGGGCGCCACGACGGACGTTGCGCTTGAGTAGGGATGGGTTTTATGGCGACGAGGCAAGTTTTTTGATTAGCTGCTAGACATGATCGTGCTCTTCTGTGTAGAATAACGTTCGCGCAAGGCACCCGGGGTATTAGCTCAGCTGGTTAGAGCGCCGGCCTGTCACGTCGGAGGTCGCGGGTTCGAGCCCCGCATATCCCGCCATTGCACATACGAGGAGCCCCAGAGATGGGGCTCCTTTTCCATGTTGCAGCGGGTCTGGTGTATCCGACAATTGCTATGTGGTATCTGCAATTTATGCGATGGGACACAAGCGGACTCCCATTGTGTGGGAACCAAACTAACATATATACGCCATCCGTGTGCGCGGACGAGACGTTGGGGGGCTCGTGGGGACAGGCAGCAGATTAGAAATGGTGCGCGTGGCCGTCTTTGACTTTGATGGCACCGTTGTCCGTGGTCAGTCGGGCGCACTTCTTGCCACATATCTGTGGCGTCATGGACTGGTTTCTCCGAAGCGCGTGGTCGCCCTCGGGTGGTGGGGGGTGCGCTACAAGCTCGGCCTTCCGACACGCCCAGAACGAGGCCCGTGAGCTTGTCTTCGGGGCATTCGGTGGCCATCCCGCAAACGAGGTGGGACGATCTCCTCTCCTCGTTCTACGACGAGGTTGATGGCGGATCGCATCAGGCCAGTGGCCGTTCGCGAGATCGCCCGCAGACACGAGGAGGGCTGCAAGACGCTACTCGTGTCGGCAACGTTCTCCGGCATCGCTCGCAGGGCTGCCCTTGCGGTTGGCGCCGACGGATACATCGCCACCGAGATGGAACGGGACGAGCACGGGAACTATACCGGCAGGGTGCTTGGGACCGTAGTCGAGGGCGCCGAGAAGGTCTGGGCGTCCGTGCGCTGGTGTGATGCCCATTATGGTCCTGGTGCCTGGGAGTTTGCCTACGCATACGGCGATCATCGCAGTGACCTGGGCATCCTTTCGGTTGCACGTGAGGGTTCCTTTGCGGTTTGTCCCAATTCATGCGATGGCGGAGATGTCGCGTGCACGCGACTGGCAGGTCTTGGACTGGGGACGAGGAAGACAAAGAAGCAGGATCCGGCGCTGGTCGCCGATAGGTTGAGGAGGAGCGTTGGAAATCTCGAGAAAGACCGACTACGCACTGCGCATGCTCTCTGATCTGGTGAGATCTCCCGGCTGTGTTGTCTCGGTGCGCGCTGCCGCCCAAGAGAACGACATACCCTACTCCTTCGCTCGCTCCATTCAGCATGACCTCGCGCTCGCAGGAATCGTCGAAAGTCTCCGTGGGGCTCGGGGTGGCATGAAGCTGGCCATCGACCCCAAGGAGACGACGCTCCTGCAGCTCGTCGTGGCCATCCAGGGACCGATTCTGGTTTCCACCTGCGAATACGCTGGCGAGAACAACGAACCGTGTCCGTTCATGCCCGAATGCCACTTCAATCCGGTGTGGTGCAGTGCCGAGGGCATGCTTCGCGAGTTCCTTGCCTCTGTGAGCCTGTACGATGTGGTCGTGCGCGGCAGGGTGCCGCGCTATACGGGCGGCTTCGATCTCGTGAGCCCGGATGGGGCGGCCGTGGCGGCGGAAGGCTAGGCTGCATGCGAGACGTTCGTCTCGACGAGTTCCGTTCGCGGGTGCTCGCGCGCGGAACGGAACTCTACCGCGACCTTCCATGGCGCCGAACCCACGATCCCTATGCGGTATGGGTCTCGGAGGCGATGCTCCAGCAGACGCAGGTGGTACGCGTGGATGGCCGCTGGCAGCGTTGGCTCGAGCGCTTCCCCACGGTGGATGCGCTTGCCGCCGCGTCATCGGCCGACGTGCTCGAGGAGTGGCAGGGACTCGGCTACAACCGTCGTGCCATCGCACTCCTTCATGCCGCGCAGGTGGTGTCCGGGTCTGGGGGAGAGGTGCCGAGCGATCATGCCCTCGAGGCGCTCCCGGGCGTTG
>Ga0268359_11356_pt1 | contig 23792 bp, 22 predicted proteins | sample BioMet11_FD_194416 | JGI IMG/M metagenome (GOLD analysis project Ga0268359, IMG submission 194416) | Sewage microbial communities from Oakland, California, United States - Biofuel 11 (PacBio Assembly) | ecosystem: Engineered > Wastewater > Sewage > Unclassified | place: USA: California | collected...
ACGCCGTCGCCCAGATATCGGCCAGAAGGTCCACCTGGTCGGCGGTGTAGGCGTTGTTGTCGTAGACCGCGTCGAACCGTTCGTGCTGGAGCACCGCGGCCAGGGCCTCGCGGTCGTTGCGGTCGGCGACCAGATGCCGGCAGCCCTGGGGCAGGGCGCAGGGATAGCGGTTGCGGTTGAGGACGGCCACCGCGTCGCCTCGGGCGGCCAGGGCCTGCACCAGCAGCTTCCCATGATAGCGGTTTCCGCCGATGACCAGTAGGCGCATGAAACGTGTCTCTCGGTTCGGTCGGCCGCCCCTGGGGGCGGTGTGGCCGGGTTGTGCCGCAGGCCGGGAGGCAAGTCCTCGGCGCTGCGGCCATGGGCGATCGGTCCGCCGGCGCCGCCCTCAGCGGGGAGGGAACCGGCGGAGCGGACAATCGAGGTCCGGATAGCCCTGGCGGAGGTACATGCAGCGGCCGCACTCGAGACAGCGTACCGGCGTCTCGCCGCGGCGGAAGCGCCGGAGCATGTCGGGATCGGCCACCAGCCCCCGGCCGATGGCCACCAAGTCGCAGGCTCCCGCAGCCAGACGGGATTCGGCGGCCGGAATGTCGCCGATGCGTCCGACCCCGATGACCGGAATGCTGACGGCCTGACGGATGGTTCGGGCATAGTCGAAAAAGCGGCCGGCGGCCATGGCCTGATGTTTGACCGGTCCGGCGTCGTAAACGCCGGCGGTCACGCTGCAATAGTCCAGTCCGGACCGGGCCAGGGCCCCGGCGAGGCGCGCGGCGTCCTCCGTATGCAAGCCGCCGTCGAGAAAATCCTCCCCCGTGATGCGCGCGCCGACGACGAGGCGCGGCGCCGCCTCCCGGATTGCCGTGATGATTTCCGTCACCAGACGGCGTCGGTTCTCGGGCGAGCCCCCGTAGGCGTCCGTCCGCCGGTTGGTGCGGGGGGGAAAGGAACTCGTGCAGGAGATAGCCGTGGGCGAGGTGCAGTTCGACGGCCTGCGCCCCGTCGGCCTGGGCCCAGAGGGCCGCCTGGACGAACCGGTCGCGGACGCGCCCGATGTCCTCCGCCGTCATGGCCAGGGGCCGGTTGCCCAGCGCCTGGCAGGGGATGCCCGAGGGGGACAGGGGGGACAGGCCGGTGACCGCGGGGTTGGCCTGGCCGCCGGCGTGCATGAGTTGGATGGCCGCCAGGCAGCCTTGCGCCCGCACCAGCGCCAAGAGCCGGGAGAGCCCCGGGCGGTGCGCGGCCTCGTACAGGCACAGCGTCCGGTCGCTGCCCCGTCCTTCGGGGGAGACGGCGGTGCCCGCGATGATGACCATCCCCGGCCCGCCCCGGGCTACGCTGTCATAAAAATATTCCAGGGCGGGCGTGCCCCGGCCCGCGGCATCGGCCCAGTTCGGCGAAAGGGCCGGAAACACGATGCGGTTGGCCACGCGGTCGGCCCCGACGGCGAGGGGGGTGTCCCACAGGGAGGCGGTCGGCATCAGACACGCCCTCCCGAGGTGTTCTTGGCCACGTTGATGACGGAAAGCCATGTCGTGAGGCACAGGCGGCTGGTGGCAAGCCCCTTGGCCTGCAAGGCCGACAGCAGGTGGGCGTGTTCCCCTGCCAGCGTCTGGTACAGCCGGCGGACGTCGCGGTCCAACGGCGCGATGTCCGGGCGCGGGCCGTCCTGGGCCACGCTGTCGACCAGCCGGTCCATATAGCCGATATAGGCGTCTTCGAGCCGGCGCTGCACCGTCGCCACCGACCGGCGGTAGGCCGCGATGTCGGCAGCGGCCGCCTCCAGGTGGCGGTTGGCCGGATTGCCGGTTCGCGCCAGCAGGTTGCAGGCGTCGTAGAGCAGGTGCTGGAGGGGCATGACCGCCTCGATGCGGCCGCGCAGGCTGGAAATTTCCTCCGCCACCGTCTGCACCCGGGGGTCACGATAGCGGTAGGGCACCACGGGAATGACCGCCCCCTGGGCGGCTTCGAGCCCTTCCCGCCGGAGGGCGTCGTGATAGGCCGTGCCGTAGTGGACCAGCAGATTGTTGGAGAGGTTCAGATAATCCCAGCCCCGGCGTATGCGCCGCAGGAAGGCCGTCTTGGCCGGGAGGTCCTCCAACTGGAGGACCGGGCTGAACATCATGTGGCCGAGCAGGGGAAAGAAGCGGCCGTCGTGATCCAGCCGGTCGACGCCGCGCAGCATGGCGTCCACGGTCGCCCGTTTGCGGTAGAAGGCCAGCTCCGAGGCCAGGCCGGATTCCACGCCCATGATGATGACGTCCACGCCCGCCCGCTTGAGCCGGTCAAGATCGGCGTCGTCCAGCCGGTCCAGGGTCTCCACGCGCAGATGGATCTTGAAGGAGGCGACGATGCCCTGGTCCGCGACGGCCGTGCAGAAGGCGCGCATGCGGGTAAGGCCCTCGGCCCCCGGGTCCTCGAAGGAGCTGTCGTTGATGTTGTAGTAATAGGCGCCGTAGCGGTCGCACAGTTCCCGGATTTCAGCCACGAACAGGGCGAGCGGCTTGCCGATCCAGGCCTTGCGGCGTCCCCCGCCGGGGAGGTTGGCCCGGGATTCGGCGCAGTAGAGGCATGTCGCCGTGCAGCCCCGGCTCGATTGGACGCGGACCGAGGCCGTGTTGACCCCGTCCGGCCCTTGCCGGGTTTCCAGACCGTCGCGGGCGGGGAAGGGCAGAAACGAAAAATCCACGAGCCGCTGGGGCGGCGTGCTTAGAAGGATGCGGCCACCGCTCCGGTAGAGGGCTGCCGGCGTCGTCTCCAGGCCTTCGCCGGTGCGCATGGCCCGGCACAGGCGCACGAAGGAGTACTCGGCCTCGCCGAGGAGGCAGACGCTGGCCTCGGGGAGACGTTCCAGCAGCATGCGGCCGAGGGCTTCCGCCTTCGGCGAGCAGAGCAGCATTTCGTGCTGGTGCTGTTCGGAATTGAACAGGACGATGGCCGCCCGCGGATTGGCTGCGGCCGCCGCGCGGCAGGCCCGCTCCAGGGCGGGCAGGTCCGCGGCCTGGGGGAAAAAGCCGATGAGGTCGTGTCCCTGGAACGCCGTCGGCTCGGGCCGCTCGGGGTCGATGGCGGCCAGGCTGGCCCGGCCGCCGTTCATGCGCACCAACGAGGCCATGATGCCGAAGGCCAGGGGAAAGGCGTTGGGGGAAAAGGCCTCCCCGTGATGAAACCAGGCAAAGAGGCAGTTCAGGCCGGCCAGGGCACGCTCGCCCAGAAAATAGGGGTTGCCCGGCACGTGGGCGACCCGTTGCCAGCAATATTCCTGGTTCATGCGCGATCCTTGGCCGTGGCGTCCCGCACGGCCGTCCACAGTTCCGGGATGGTGTCCTCGTGGCGGCCCTGGACGTACAGGCCCCGCCCGTCGGCCACGCACCGCACCAGCATGGTTTTCCAGGGGCGAAAGTAGTAGCGGGCGTCGTTTTTTTGGGGCGCCTGGTTTTGCGGGTCCTCGGGCAGGGCGGCGAGATCCGTGACCAGGGTGGTGAAGCCGGCCATGGTCCGGCCCTCGTGGACTCGGGCGTTGCGCACCATGGCCAGGGCCTTGAGAAACACTTCCGGAGCGGTCACGGCGCTGCCAAAATTGGCCACGAAGCCGTGGTCCACGTTGTCGAGTTCGGCGGCGAAGCGCAGGAAATCCCGGTAGGAGGCGGCACCCAAGGCGGCGCCGTCGCAATTGGGATGCTCGTGGATGATGTCCGCGCCGATGCCCACGTGTACCGTCACCGGCACGCCGAGCTCCCAGGCCGCGGCCAACAGGCTGATGTCCTTGTGCGGAAAATCGCTGCCGGCCAGGTAGGCCCCCACGCACTCGCCCAGGCCTTTCCCCTCTCGGGCCCCCTGGCCCACGATATCGTTGAGCAGGCCCGTTTCCCGCCACAGGCCGAACTGCCCCTCCTCGATGTAGCGGGCCACGCTTTCCGTGGTCTGGCCGATCATGGCCAGTTCGAAGTCGTGGATGACGCAGGCGCCGTTGAGGGCCAGGCAGGTCACCGTGCCCCGGCGCATGAGGTCGATGAGGTAGTGCTGCAAACCGCTGCGGATGACATGGGCGCCCATCATGAAAATGACCGAGGCGCCGTGCTTGCCGGCCGCCGCGATGGCCGCCCCGGCCTCGGCCAGGAGGGGACGTGGGGGCCGCGGCTCCAGGGGCCGCAACACGGACAAGTCGAGATCGTTCACACGTTCCCGCAAGGGCAGCAGGTGCAGGCGGGACACATCGAAGGTGCGGTAATTCGGGGGCATAAGGCAACCTCTTTGCATGGGTCCGGGCCCGTCCGTGGCGTCGGCGCAGGATGGCGGCCTCGCCGGCGCGGCCGTCAGGCCGGGGGCCCGTCCATTTCGGCCCGATCCAGATCCGTGACGAGCCGGTCGAATTCCCGAAGAATCGTCTCCTTGTCCGGCTCGCCCCAAAACAGGCGTTGGTAGGGCGTATGATACGGCAACGGCCGTTGGGCGGAATGCCGGTCAGTTCGGGGAGCTGGCGGTAATCGGCATGGAAGGTCAGGCTGGGCGTGCCGGCGTACCAGGAGAAGTTTGCCAGCCCGCCGGGATTGAAGATGGCCAGGCGGCTGGTCTGGATCAGGGCCAGGTCGGCCTCGATGGAGGAAAAATGCTGTTTGGAGCGGATGACGTTGGGCCGGTCCAGGCGGCTGTCCGCCAGTTCCTCGGGATGGCCGATGACGATGAAGCGGATGTTCGGGTCCTGGCGGCGGGAGTCGATCAGGGACAGCCACAGGTCCAGGGAGATGTTTTTGTGACACTCCCGCATGGGATTGTGGCGGATTTGGATCACGACGGGCCGGGCCGGGAAAACGTGTTCGGCCAGGAAGGCGCGCACCTGCTCCAGGGTCTCCCGGCGGCAGCTCTCCCGGGGGATAGAGCCGTGGCGCGCGTAAAAGAGCGCGATCTGCCGGGGATCATAGGGCAGCCGGTGCAGGACGAAATCGCCCGGGCCGGTTTTGCGGGGCCGGTCGGCAAAGAGGTCGCGGATGCGCGCGTCGAGGCCGATTTCCCCCGTGGCGTCCCAGGCCGGATGGAAGACGTAACGGCGGCGCCACACCCGGGCGAAGCGCAGGAACTCCTCCCAGGCGTCGAACCGGAAGACCGAGCCCAGGCAGGGGTTGACGCAGCACATGGACACGACGTTGTCCTTGAAGCGTTGGCCGAGGTGGGTAGCGGCTTTCCCGGTTGTCGACATGCCCGGCATCGTCGATGAAGGCCACGTCGATGCGGTCGAGGCCGTATTCCTCTTTGAGGCACAAGAGAATTTCGTGAAAGATCGTGGCGTCGCCGATGCTGCCGGAAAGGGTCTGGAACCACCAGACCCCGAGCAGGCGGCGTTCGGGCCGCCCGGCCAAGGCCATTTCCGCCCGGCGAAGGAGGGCCTGCCCCGGTCCCGATCGGCCCAGTCGCTCCCAAATGCGTTGCATCCCGCTGTGCATGCTCGCCTTTTCCTCTCGGACCGGTTCGTCGACGGGGAGGACCTTATCGTTTGCGTGCATGTTCCAAGCCTTCCCGTATGGCACGTTCGCGGCGGGCCAGACCCGGCACCGGCCGTCCGAGCCGTTGCAGCCTGGCGACGAGGGCGGCCGCCGCCTCCCATTGGCCCCGGTATTTGTGGAGATCGATGATGTTGAGGAACACGTCCTGGCGTTCGGGATCAGCGGCCAAGACCTCCCGGAAGCCGGCTTCGGCCTCGTCGTAGCGATGCAGCGCCGCCAGGCAGCCGGCCCGCAGATAGCGGGCCTGGGCGTAGCGCGGCGCCACGGGCGGCACCCGTGAAAAAAAGTCCATGGCGGCCTCGAAACGCCCCTCCCGTTTGTAAAGGCATCCTTTGTCGTCATCGGCAAGGCCGCGGCCGGCGGCCAGGGCCTCGATAACGGCCGCGGCCTGTGGCGGCGGCAGGGCCGGGAGCGTCTGGACCAGCAGCCGGGCGTCGGCCGGATCGTCGCAGGCCCGGGCGAGGGCCTCCGGTGTGCCATCCAGGGGAAGGTAGCTCGCCAGCAGGCGGCGTACGCCGTCCCGCTCGCCGAGGGCCCAGCGCAAGCGGATCAGCCCCGGGAGGGGCAGGGCCTTGGCCGCTTCCATGGCCGTGACGAAGGCCGCCGCGGCCTCGCGCCGCCCGAGTCCCAGCAGCGTGGTCACCCGCAGCACGGCCAGCGGTTCGCCATAGGGAATCTCCCGCCGCACCCGGTCCAGGCGTTCGAGGGCCGGCGCATACTGGTGCGTCACGGCCAGCGTCGTGGCGATGGCCGTCCGTTCGACGAGCGTCAGCCGGTCCTCGGGGATGGCCAGGAGCCGGTCGGTCAGGGCCGCCAGCCGGGCCGCGTCGCCCAGGCGGAAGGCGCATTGGGCGCGCAGGGTCCGGACGATGACGTCGGGCACGTCGTTCTCGTCATAGAGGGCCAGGGCTTCGGCGCAGCGGTCCGCGCGGAGCAGGCGGACCAGGACATGGGTGCGGATGGCCCGGGAACGCGGCCAGAAACACCGGCCGAGCCGGGCATAGGCCGGCACGTCGGCGTCGTGCAGCAGCAGCGTGTCCGGGGCCAGCAGTTCCGCGTAGGCATACTCGCGTTCGTGGGTTATCGACGGATGGTCGGCGAGAAAACGGACCAGCGGTGCAAACCGCCCGGGCCCCAATTCCAGGAGCAGGGCCAGGAGAACCAGATTTTCCGGGGTATGGTCGATCCGGGTCGAGGCCGTGCAGCGGTGGGCGCCTACCTCGAAACGCTGGGCTTCCCAGGCGGGGACGTCGCGGGGGCGCAGCAGCGCCAGCAAGCGGGGGAACCGTTCGGCCACGCCGTCCAGGAAGCAGGGATCGACGCCCCGTTCGCGCAGGCGGGCGACGGCAGGCGCCCCAAGCGTTTCCTGGGCGGCCAGGGGATGGGCGGTTCCCAGGCAGTCGGTCGTCACCCGGACGTTGGCGATCGCCGCATCCAGCAGCAGGCCGGTGCCGAGCTCCCAGGCCAGGGGAAAGGCCGAATCGGCGGCTGCCGCCAGGCGCTCCAGGTCGTCGCGCCGTAGCCCCAGGCCGGACAGCGGTGGATGGAACAGGGGCAACCCGGTACGGCGAAAAAATGCCCTGGCTTCGGCCAGACCGGGGAAAAAGCAGGCCGTGCGTTCCCGCCCCACCGCCAGGGCATGCCACCAGGCGGCGACGTCCGCCAAGGCCGCCGCGCCTCGGACCAGCTTGTCCGGCGTCCAGACGTCGCCGCTGTGCAGCAGGAAGATTTGCCGGGCATCGGTCCGGGACAGGGCGCGTTGCAGGGCGTCCAGGGGCGTCGGCGCCCAGAGGCGCGGCCCGGCGCCGGGCGCCCGGTCCCAGACGGCGGGGGCATGGTCGAGGAGGCCCCCGGAGGCGGCGCACAACACGACCGGGCGTGGTCCCTGTTGCCGGGCGACGCTTGCCAGCGAGCGGGCCAGATCGGCGTCCGTGTTTCCGGTCCGTCCGGCCCGGACGCCCTGGTGAAGGATGATGACAGCCTGTTCCGTTGCCATGTGCCGTTCCTTGTCAGCGCACAGGGTTCCGCTTTCGGGCGGAGGCGTTTTCCGGCCGGCCGCGCCGGATGCCGCGCAGGGCGAAGGCCGGACAGCCCGGGACGGCGGCGTAGTTGGCGTAATAATGGATGGAGAAGGCGAACGCGTCGGCAAAGGGGAGGAGGATGCGGTCGATGAGGGCCTCGGCCGTAAAAAATTTGGCCTGGCGCTGCCGGATGTCCTCCCGCAGGTAGACGGTCACGCCGGGGGCGAAGGCCGGCGGTTCGCTGATGGCCCGATATTTGTCGTGCCAGATGTGGGGCGACGTCAACACAGCGTAACAATTGGCGAAATAGAGTGGTACGATGACGTAGCTCCCGCCCGGAGCCAACAGGCGGGCGCATTCGCCAAGGGCGCGCACGTCGGTGTCGCCCTCGAAATGTTCGAAGGAGCAGTGGCTGGTGATGGCGTCTTGGCTGGCGTCCGGGAGGGGAATGGCCCCGGCGTCGCTGCCGATGGTGTCCTCATGCCGGCCGGCCGGGAAATTCCAGTCCTGGCGCAGGGACTGGTCCAGGCCGAAACGGTCGCGGGCGATCCGCCAAAAGGGCGAGGCCGAGCTGGCCGTGTCCAGCAGCCGCATCCCCGGTTCGAGGCCGCACAGCCGGGCGGAAATCAGGTGCTGGGCCGCCTTGGCCTCAAGCAGGCCGCCGGGGGGAAATTCCCGGACGTAGTTCGGATAGCGTTCGGCATAGCCCGCCGCGACGATCCAGGCCGCGAGATCGGCCGGCTCCAGCCGTTCCTCGATCACGGGCACCGGGCCCTGGCGCAGACGTTTTAGGGCGGTCTCGTTATCGGTATGGGTCCGGTCCTGGGGGCCGAAGACTCGGACGTCATAATCTTGACGTAGGCGGGCAATGGCCCGGGCGATTCCGGCATCCGGCGGCACGGTCACCCGGGCGCTCTCCAGCACCCGGTCCCGGCCGATTACTTCCAGGTCCAGGATCCCGTCCGGCGGCAGCCCGCCGAAGGCTTCCAGCCGCCAGGACGTGCACTGCCCCGCATCGGCCGGGCGCAGCGGACAGACGGCCAGCACGGCGCCGGCCCACACGGCCCGGACGGCTTCGGCCTCGTCGGGTTGGCGCAACGTGCCGTCGAGGCGGAAGTAGCCCGTCTCGGCGACGGCATGGCGCGTTTCAATGTGCAGCATGGGCGCATCCGTCCGGTTTTTCCGCGCCGCACCGGGCGCGGGCGGCCGCGAGCAGATCCCGCAGTTCGCCGCAGACCGTGGCCGCGCCGAGATGGCGCGCCGCGTAGGCCCGGGCGGCCGTTTCCATGGCCTGGCGCCGGTCCGCGTCCGCGTAGATGCGGAGCATGGCCCGGGCAAAGTCCTCGGCCGAAGCCACCGCCTCGAAGGGCGACGGCGTTTCCCGGGGCAGGGTTTCCAGGCCGGCCGGCCAGGCCACCAGCGGCTTGCCGTGGGCGATGGCCTCCACGCTCTTGACCTTGAGTCCCGTGCCCACCCGGGTCGGATTGACGACCAGGGCGGCCCGCGCATAGGCCGGCGCCAGGTCCTCCAGGTAGCCGAGCAGCCGGACGCCCGGCGTCCCCGCGTCCACATGGTCGCAGAGGCGTCCGGCAATGGCCAGCCGGGCGTCGGGCAGGCGTTCGAGAACCAGCGGCCAGACCTGGTCGAGGAAATGGTGGATGCCGTCCTGGTTGGGCAGGTTGGGCGAGCCCACGCACAGGGCCGTGTGCGCCTCGGGCGCGGCGGTTTCGGGCGCGGCCACGGCCTGGGGCACGCCTACCTGGATGACGCGGCGCTCCGGGACCAGGCCGGCCAACACCGCGCCTTCCTCGGGCTGGATGGCCATGACGACATCGGCGGCCAGCAGGGCGAGCCGTTCCACCTCGGGCGAGCAGGCCAGGGGCGCGGCCACGCCGTGGGCCGCCACCTTGCTGGCCTGCGTCGAAAAGACGTCGTGGGTGTCGATCAGCCGCAACGTCCCTTCCGGCACGGCCTGGAAGGCCGGGGCCATGAAAATGTAATTGGCGATGACGACCAGGGGGGCCGTCCGGCGGCAGGCCGCCGCCACGGCCGCGCGCATGGCGTCGCCGCACCAGATGTTATGTCTTGAAAAAGGTCAGTGCCTGTTCCGCGTCCCGGTCGCGCGGTTGGACGAACCGGTTGTCCCAGGCCGGGCCGTTCGTGAAGTCGCCGCTGACGAACAGTTCGTCGATGACGCCCGTCAATTCCGTCGGCATGGGCGGCAGGGCCGCCATGGACCCCGGCATGACCAGCACCGTGCGGTAGCCCGCCTGCTTGAGCCATTGCAGCATGATGGCGACGCGCCGCTGATTGCCGTGTTCGATGGGCCACAGTGGCTTGGTGAAGACCTCCACGACCGTGGGCGCGAGGAGCGGCCGTGCCAATGGGGCTCGCGTGCTGTCGTTGTGTTCGGTGTTCATGCCTTTCCCCCTGCCGCAGGCGTCCGGAAGTGCTGCCGCAACAGCCGCAGCGGCCGCAGCCCCGGGCCGTAGATCTCGCGCACGGTCCGGTAGACGCACCAGGTGAGCGCCACGGCGTAGCGCCACCCGGCTAGCCGGCTGCCGAAAAAGCCGCCGAGGACCGCGATCAGCGAACCCATGACGAAAATGACCAGCCGGTGGGCCTGCCGCCGGAAGGTCCGCGTGTTCCCGCCGTTGCGGTAAATGCAGTAGTTCGTCGTCTGGCGCATGACCTGGGCGAACAGCAGCAGCGCGCCGGCCGGCCCGACGCCCAACAGCGGCGCGTAGGCAAACGTCTTCAAGATCTGCAGTAACGGGAACAGATAGAGGCGTTTTCCCGGGTGCGTGGTGTTGAACACGTGGAAAGCAATTCTCGTACCAAGGAGGAGGCCGGCCCAGAGGAGCGCCGCCCGCAGCAACGGCAGCGGACAGAGGGCGCAGCCCGCAAGCCCGGTCACTGCCGCCCAGACGGCCCCCTGCCGGCCGATGGGGTAGTGGGCGAATTGGGCGTGCCCCGGGGCGATGGTGGGATGGTCCTCCAGCCGCGCCGCCAGGGTGTTGTTCTCGTAATAGCCCATCTCGTAGACGCAAAAAAAGGAGACGAACAGGAGCGGCAGGGCCAGAAGGTCCTGCCGCGGCGCTCGTGTAGGCGATCAGGATGACGGCCAGGTCCTCGGTGATGTGCTGGTTCCAGATGATGTCCTGGACGGCGTACTTGCCCTCGGCCGTATAGCGGAACGGCACGTACACCCCGGCCAGGGGAAAGGGCGCCCGGTCGCACCAGACCACGCAGTGGGCCTGGGGGAAGAGCTCCAGCAAATCGCGATCGTCCTGGGAATCGGTGACGAACACGGCGTCGCGGATGTCCTCGGGCGTCAGGCAGGCCCGGATGGCCGCGGATTTGGTGGCGGTGCGCAGGTTTTGGCCGTGCCAGCCGGCCGTGGCCGCGATGAGCCGGGCGCCGCCGAGCCCCATGGCCGCGAGCAGGGGCCCTGGATGTGCGCGAAGCCGAAGCTGATGATGACGATCCGCCGGGAGGCATCCTGGCGCACGGCCGCGAGCAGGGCCGCGTTGCCTTTTTTTTCGGCCAGTTCCCGGGCCTGCCGGGCCCAGGTCCGGCGCGACCAGGGGAACAGGAACCAGGCGACGCGCACCCAGAGATAGTCGCGCCACACCGGGATGGACAGGCCGAAAAACGGACCGAAGACGCGCACGAAAAAGGTCACCGTCGCCAGCATGGCGTAGGCGAGCCAGGCCGGCCGCAGTTGGCCGAGGTAATCCTCGGTCGAGTTGCCGCAATAGAGCGTATAGTCGAAATCGAGCACTAGCGGGCCCTGGCCGTGGCGTACCGCCCGAAGGGCCGTTTCCTTGTCCGTGTTGACGTGCTCCGGCAGGCTGTGTTGCGTCACGATCGCCTCATCCCGTGGTGGTTTGGGCCCCGGTGGCGTCCCGTCCCGCGTCGGCCAGCCAGGCGGCCTTCCGTCCGGCGTCGCCCAACAGGCCGTCCCTGGCGGCGGCGAAGCGGTCCTGCCCGGCGTCGTTCGGCGCGGCTCCCGGCCACAGCCTCTCGCACAGCGCGCGCATGGCCCGGCGAGGGTCCCGGTCGCCGGGGGCGTTCGTTCCGATAAAAACATGGCGCAGCAGATAGCCCAGCAGCACCAGGAAGCGTTCCCGGCGGCCGGGGGAAAGCCCTTCGCGCCCGGCCGCCGCCAGGGCCGGCTCGATGTCCTCCTCTTGGCGGGCCTCGAAGACGATCCCCTTGCCGCCCATATAGTCCCGTCCCATGGCGATGACCGGCTTGCCGGCGGCCAGCGCCACGAGCTGGAGGCCGCTGCCCGTGGTCGCCACGATGTCGGCCCAGTCGATGCAGCGCCGAAAGTCCTCTTCGGTGACGATGAGGCCGCTCGGGTCGCGCTCGGGGAAGGTCTCGTCGCGAAACGACGGATGCGGTTTGAAGAGCGTTTGGCCGTCGGCGTTGGCCCGGGCCAGAGCCGTGGCCGCCGTGAAACTCGAGGCATAGCCCGGCAGGCTGGTCCGGCGGTCCGCATGGTCGGACGGCGTAAAGCCGAGGCTCGTGTCGTCGGGCGGGAAAAAGGCGATTTTGGGGCCGTGGACGGGGCTGGCGGCCAGGGCTTCGAACAGCGGGGTCCGGTGCTGCTGGGGATAGAGGGTGAAGGTGTCGAACCGGAAGGCGGCCAGGGCCTCGCGGCCGCGTCGGGCCAGGGCCTCCCGGTCCGGGTCGGCCACGAGGCATTCTAGGGGAACGTCCGTCAGTTCGCCGTGGCCGAGCAGTCCCCCGGCTTCGAAATACCAGGTGGCCGGCAGGGGCCCCCGTTCCAGCAGGCGCACCGGAATGCCCCGGGCCCGGCAGAGGTCGGCCAGCACGCCCGTGTGCGGGCAAAGCGTGTTCCAGGACAGGAGCATCTCCGGTTTGATCCGGTCGAGCACGGCCCGGCTGACCGCATAGAGCGTTTCAAACAGCGGCCGGCGCGCCCCGTGGGGCACGGACTGCTTGCACAGCCGCTCGACCCGGGCCAGCCACACGGCGGCGTCGACCACGGGCGTTTCCGTCCGGTAGGGGGCCAGGGCCTCCGGCGCGAACAGTTCCTCCCAGCGGCCGAGGTCCCAGTGCATGGGCAGGGCGTAGCGGGCGTGGGACGGCTCCAGGATGCACGACCAGAAGGCGCAGGCCTGCCCCGCCTCCTCGCAGGCGGCGAACAGAGCCGCGAACATGTTCCGCGCCGTGGTGTCGATCGGCGCCAAGTTGGTAATGAGGATCGTGCCCATAGCGTGTCGTGCGTCGGTGTGAACGTTCCTGTTGGCGGCGTTGGTGCGTTAGGCCTTGAGATAGAGCAGCTTGCCGCAGGCCATCTCGTCGCTGCCGGTGTAGCGGGAGAAGGCCGACCAGAATTCCCGATCGCCCAGGTGCAGTTCCCGGACGAGCTGCTGCCGGAACAGCATGACCAGGCAGGACAGGGCCTCGACCCGGCTTTCGAAAACGTCGAGGTAGGGCTCTATGGCGGCCATGAGCCGCAGGATCGCCAACCGCAGCGGCATCTCCCGGAGCAGTTGGACGAGGTCTGGACGCAGGGCCGCCAGGCCGTCCCACACCCGGTCGCGCAGGGCCTTTTCGGGCGCCTGCGGATCGTCGCCCATCATGGCTAGGCCGGCGTCGCGCAGGGCCTCCCGCCAGGCGTTTCGGGCGTCGATCGCCGCCGGCCGGTCCGCGAAAAATCGGTGAAAATCGCTGAAGATCCGGACGTCCGGCGGACAGGCCAGCCCCGGGACCTCGCGCCCGTAGCGGCCCCGGGTGAGGATGATCCGTTCCGGATAGCGCTGCACGGCCCCCGTCCAGCACCGAAGCGTCGCCCCCCGCCGCACCGCCTGCCTCGGCCAGGGCGGTGTCGCCGGTAGAGATCGCGTCGGCCGAGTGCAGGATGTCCCGCAGCAGCTCGCCCGGCAGGACACCGTATTCGAAGCGCGGCGAGCCGTCCCGGAAAACCGTACGCATGGCCCCGAGGGGGCACATGTTATAGCGGACGGGCAGGGCCAGTCCCGCGTCGGGCGGCAGGGCCGCCACGGCCGCCGCCAGTCGGCCGATGTCGTCCCGGGACAGCAGGATGGAACCGTCGAGCAGCAGCACATGGTCCGCGCGCACCGGCGCCAGGGCCGTCAGCAGCAGGTCGGTCGGCACCGGATGCACGTCCGAGGGCACCCGGTGGGGCGAGAGGCGGTAGAAAAACGGGCCGCGCGCCACCTCGGGCAGAGGGCAGCAGGCTCGCCGTGACCGCTCCCGGCGCGGCCTGCCGGGCCAGGTCGGGGAGGTCGCCCTGGGCCTGGGCCTGCTCTCGCGTGACGCAACACAGAAATATGCAGCATGGTTTCCTTTCCGACTCCCTGGCGCGGCTCAGGCCGGACGCCGTTTTCCCATGGCGGCCAGACGTTCCATGATGGCGCCGAGGCCTTCGGTGAAGCTGGCCATGAACGGATGGCAGCGCAGCGCGGTTCGGTCCACGGCGACCTCGGGCAGTGTCTCCAGGGTGTGCCCCAGGAGGGCCCGCATCGCGGCGAAGTCGCCCTTGGGGGCGTAGATGAGGTCGTCGCCGTGCACCTCGCGCAACACGGGCAGGTCGAAGGCCAGGCAGGGCACGCCGCAGTACAGGGATTCCACCGGGGGCAGGCCGTAGCCCTCGAAGGTCGAGGGGTAGACGGTCAGGACGCCGCTTTTGAGCAGGGCGAACTTCTCCCGTTCCGTGACCGCCCGGGCCGTGCGGAACCGCGCGCCGACCCGGGCGCAGGCCGCCCGGTAGGTCTCGGCGGTGTTGCCGTGCATCTGGCCGTTTTCGATGAAGACGAATTCGTAGCCGCGACAGGCCGCGCTCAGCAGCTCCACGAAGCGGTGGGCGTTTTTGTAGCGCGGTGCGAAACGCGAAATGAGCAGGATGCGCTTTTCCCGCTGCGGGGGCTCGGGGACGGCATCGGCCGTCGCGGTGTGGATGGGCGGATAGAGGTACGTGAACCAGGCCGGCGAATCGGTAAAATAGGCCTGGGCCATATCCCGCGACAACCGGGAGTTGGCCAGGATCACATCGGCCAGCCGGCTTGCCTCCACGGAGCCGTAGTCCTCGGAGACGGGAAATTCCGTGGGCACCTCCGCGTGCTTCCAGTTGGGCGTCTCGAAGGAGAGCAGCACGAACCGGGCCGTGTGCTTGCGGACGTACTCGATGGCCTTGGCGTACATGGACCAATGGCCGACCAGGTCCGGCACGCACACCAGCACGTCGAGGTCCGGCGGCAGCGCGAAGCGGAAGGCGGGGGCGCAGACGATGCGGATGGCCTCGTGTCCGGGGAACGCGGCAAATTCGTCCAGGAAGGCCGGACGGTTGTCGGCGCTAGACGGTGACGCGGTGGCCCAGGCAGGCCAAGGCCTCCACCAGAAACCAGGCGTGGATGCGCCCCCCGGAATAGCCGGGCCCGAAGTGCGAGAGCACGCCGACGTGCATCAGGCCGGGACCTCCGCCCGGGCCGCGTACTCGGCCAGGCCCTCAACGATGTTGCGGGCCGCCTCCATCTCCATCGCCAGGCGTCCCTCCTTGGTGTAAGAGCCGGCGTGCGGCGTCATGAGCACCTTGGGATGGCCGCACAGGGGGCCGCAATAGGGTTCGCAGGCGAAGCTGTCCAGCCAGGCGCCGGCCACCTGGCCGCTGTCCAGGGCCGCGGCCAGGGCCGCCTCGTCCAGGTTGCCCCCCCGGGCGGCGTTGAGCACGAAGGCCCCGGGGCGAAGCCGGGCCAGTTCCCGGGCGCCGAGCAGCATGTCCTCGCCGGAGGCGTGCAGCACCACGATGTCGGCCAGGGGCAGGGCCTGGTCCAGGGGCAGCAGGCGAACCTGTTCGTCCTCCTGGCGCAGGCCCGGGTCCACGACGATGAGGTCGACCTCGAAGGGGGCCAGCAGCGAGGCCGTGCGCCGTCCGATCTTGCCGAACCCGACGATGACCACGGTCTTGCCCCGGAGCTGGTAGCCCACGCGCTTGTCCCATTGGCCCTCGCGGAGCTTGGCGTGCATGGCCCAGGCGTCGCGCAGCAGCACGATCATCATGGCCAGGGTCAGTTCGGCCACCGCCTGGGTCGGGCCGTAGGGCGTGTATTTGAAGACGATGCCGCGGTCCCGGCAGGCGGCCGTGTCCACGTTGGAGATGCCCGAGCCGCAGCGGGAGACGACCTTGAGGGAGGAGGTCCTCGAGCACCTCGCGGTCCACGGGTTCGAGGCCGGCCAGCAAGCCGTCGACGCCGGGCAGCAGGGCCAGCAGTTCCGCCTTGGTCAGCTTGCGGCCGTAGGGATTGGGAATGACTTCCAGGCCGTGCGCTTCCAGCAGGGCCAGCGGCGCCGGATCCCGGCCGCCGAACGAGGAGGGGCCAAGCAGAATTTTCGGCTTCATGCGATGCTTCCCGGGCAGTTCCCGTCTTGGTAGATTTTTTCGATCAGCCGCATCAGCTCCAGGCTGTCCCTGGTGTTGCCGACGGGCACCGGCCCCGCGGTCTCGATGGCCGTAAAAAAGTCGGTGAGTTCCTTTTCCCAGGAATCGTCCTTGGCGTAGACGAAGCGCTCCTCGCTGGAGTGGCGCGCCTGGGGCGGCGGCGTGCGGTTGGAGGCGATGGTCAGCACCTCCTCGCCGTTTGGCGTGGTGTAGCTCATCGACGAGGTGATGAGGCCGTTGATGACCATGTAGCCGCGCTCCAGGAAGATCTCCAGGGCGAAGAGATGGCGCCACTGGGTCATGGTGGAGTGCAGCGAGGCCACGATATTGTTGCGGCTGTTGCGCAGCAGGGCGAAGACGTTATCCTCGACGTCCAGGTTCCAGTACAGATTGGAGCAGAAGCTTTTGACCTCGTCGAAGCCGCCGGCGAAGTACATGAGCAGGTCCAACATGTGGATGCCCTGGTCCATCAGGATGCCGCCGCCGGCCTGTTCCCGGCTGGCCCGCCACTGGTCGAAGAACGATTTGTCCACGCTTTTGCCGTAGCGGCCGCGGATCCAGAGGATCTTGCCGAACTCGCCGGAGTCCACGTGGCGTTTGGCTTCCTGGACGCTGGCGTGGTGGCGGTGGTTGAAGCCGAACATGAGCTTGCGGGAGGGATGCCGCGCCTCGGCCGCCATCATGTCCAGCACCTGGGCCGAGCTGATGCCGGGCGGCTTCTCCGCGAAGACGTGCTTGTCCGCGTCCAGGGAGGCCACCACCAGATCGCGGATGAAGGCGTTGGGGGTGCAGATGAAGACCGCCTCCACGTCCTTGTCCGCCAGGAGCTCCGTCGGGTCGTTGGTCACCCGGAAGTCCCCGGCCGGAGGGCGGGATCGCAGACATGGACGACCGCATGGCCGCCCAGGGTGTCGAGCACCCGGTGGCGCAACCGCCCCATCTTTCCGTATCCGAAAATGCCGACTTTCAAACGACTCCTCCTGACAAAAGGCCTGCCGGCATCCCATTTTTGAGAAACGTATCGGCCGGATACGCCGTTGTTTTAGGATTCCTCCGCCGGCGGCCGTGCCTCGGGCCCGTTTTTCCGGGGCGGGCCGGCCCGACGCCGCCAGGCTTCCGGCGAGGCCAGCTCCCGGGCGTGCTCGCGCCACAGCCGGCGCAGCCTGCCGAAGCGCACGGCCAGTCCGGCCAGGGCCCAGGCCGCCCGCAGTCCCAGTCCCAGGCCCAGCCGCCGGCGCAAGGGATAGGACCATGGTCGTGAAACCGTTGTCCACGACCGTGTAGCCTGCCGGTTGCCAGGGGGCAACCGGCCCGCCCGGGCGTTCCGGCCGGGCCGCCGCCGGCAGCCGCGCCCCGGGCAGCAGATGGCCGAACAGACTCGGCCAGGGGGAGGCGGTGGCGGCGTCCGGCGGCAGCAGTGGTGGCCGCAGTCCCGGGGGGCGGGTCGAACCGCCCGCCGGCGCGGGCCAGCCGTCGGGCCAGGGTGGCGTCGTCCCCCCCGACCACGGCCTTCGGGCCGCGCAAAAATCCTTCCACGCCGAACACCAGGGCCGCGAGCTGGGGATAGCGCAGGCGGCGCAACTCGGCCACTGGCTTCCCGCCACAGCAGCCGCGCCACTCGGCCGGCCGACCGCGTTCCGTCAAGCGCTTCGACCGTCAGCATGTTGCGTACCCAGTAGGCTGCGCTTGGCCAGGCTGAAGGTGGCCGTACACGGCGGATGGCTCAGGCCCACGCCGGAGAGCGCGGTCAGGGGCGCCCCGTGGCGGCCCAGGCGCAAGCCGAATTCCACGTCGTCGGCCTTGAGGAAAAACGGCAGCAACAATCCGGTCTCCCGGGCCGGCCTGGCCGGGAAGGCCAGCAGCCAGAAGCCGCCGTAGTCCGGTCCGGGGAGCCGCCACAGCCGGTCGAGGGCCTCCGGTCCGTCCAGATCGAGGCCGGCGCCGCCGAGCCGGACGACCAGGGGGGAGGGCGTGCCCGACACCCAGGCCCCGGCCTCCTGCACCCGCGTCGGCCGGTCCGGGTCCAGCAGCACGCCGGCCACGGCCGCGCCGTCCGGCCGGCATTGGAAAAAGGCCTGGCAGCGGACGATGCTTTCCGTATCCAGGGCCACGTCGTCGTCGAGCAGAACGATATGGGTCGCCCCCCTGTCGAGGGCGGCCGCCATGCCCCGGCTGAACCCGCCGGCCCCGCCGAGGTTCGGACCGGGGACCAGCCGGCAGCCCGGCGGCAGGTCGTCCGGGGACACGCTGCCGCCGTTGTCCGCCACGAAAAGCATGGGCTCGGCCGCCTCGGCCGGCCAGGCCGCGGTCAGCCGGCGCAGGTTGGCCCGCAAGGCCTCTTCCCGGCGAAAGGTGCAGATCACCACGGCCAGGCGCACGGGCGCGGGTGCGACCGGACAGCGGTAATCGCCGGAAACGATGACCGTGCCGGTCCGGCCGGCCTCGATGGCGGGAAACAGGCGGCCGTCGGCCACGGCGTCGGCCGCGACCGTCAGGGACACGGTGTGCGCCTCCCCGGCGTCGTCGACGTGGCGGCTGGCCAACACCCGTTCCCGTCCCTGGTCGTCCCTGGCCAGCAGCCGCACGGTCGCCGCGCCGCCAAGGACAAGCGTACAGGTGATTTCGCCCACGGCGGCCGGCCAGCCGTTTCGCCCCACGACGCAGGCGTTGCGAAAGGAATCCAGGCAGGCCGCGCCGCCCGGGGGCAGCGTCAGGCGTCCGGCCGCACAGCGCCCGGCGCCGCCCGGACGGACATACAACGGGGCCTGGGCGGGATCGTCGGGGAAGCGGAACCGTTGCAGGACAACGGTCAAGATGGGTCCCCGAACAGGTCGTCGAAATTGACCCTGGGGAAGACCTCCAGGGCGCCGCCGCGCGTGGCATTGTAGATGATCGCCCCGTGGGTTTCGGCGAAGCGCCGGGCCGCCAGGAAGGCCTTCTCCTGGTATTCGAGGTTGGGCTGATGCCAGCGCTCCCCGGGCTTGCGGTAGTCCGGGTGGAAGTGATTGCGCTCCCCGGCGCAGACGTAGACCTTGAATTTGCCGCCGGTGGCCCCGTCGCAGGTCTCCGGTACCACGAAGTGAAAGTCCACGCCGATCAGGTAGATTTCCCGAATGCCCATGTAAAAGGCCATCTGGATCATGGTGTACATGACCGTGGAGCCCCAGTGCAGTCCGGTCAGGGCATCGTCGCTGCATCCGGGCAATTCGGGGAAGACGTCCTTCCAGATGAGATGATATTCCAAGCTGTTGTGGAACTGCACGCCGTGCATGGCCAGGGTGTGGGGAAAAAACTTCACGCTCCCGGTAAGGGCCTCGATGGTTTCGCTGTTTTGCTGGGCCACCAGATGGTCTTCCACGGTATAGTAGGTCGGCCGCCAGGTCGTATCGGAAAAGGCCAGGAAGATCTTGTTGCTGGCAAAGGTCACGTCGTGGCGCAAACGTTCCAGATCGGCCAGGCGCAGGCTGGGGCCGTTGCCGATGACAAAGGCGCGTTGGCCGCGATGTTTGTCCTTATAGGCGGCGAGAGGGGAAATATCCATGGTCTCGTGTTGCGCTCCAGTCCAGCCGGATGCTGTTGCAGAGGTTTCGGCGGTCATCGCGCTCGGCTGCACCTGTCTGCCGCACCGCGTGTTCTTCCGTCCGGAGTCCTTATTTCGCGTACAGGTCCAAAAAGGTGTCGAGCCAGCAATGCAGCAAGGCCTGATGGCTGGCTTCCACCAGCCCGTAGGTTTCGGCCGGGACCCAGAAGTTGAGGTCCCCCATGGCGCGCGACCGGTTGTCGGGACGCATGCCCGACACGGTGACGACCGCCAGGGCAAAGGAACGCGCCTGGGTGATGGCCTTGAGGATGTTGCCCGAATTGCCCGAGCTGCTCACGGTGATGAGCATGTCGCCCGCGTTGGCGAAGCGCTCCAGGGGCAGGGCGAAACAATCGTCGTAGCGGATGTCGTTGCTGATCGCGGTCATGAGGGCCACGTCGTTGAAGGCCAGGGCCTTGCAGCCGCAGTTCTTGCTGAAGTCGGCGGCCATATGGGAGGCCATGGCGGCGCTGGCGCCGTTGCCCACGAAAAACATGCTCCGTCCGTTCTGTTTGGCCTCCTGGCAGAGGGAGCACCAGCGCAGCAGCCCCTGGTCCTGGGGCAGCTCCCGGGCCTGGGCGTCGGTGACGACCATCGCGTCCAGGGCGCGGTACAGGTCGTCCAGGTAGCCGACGTAGCGCGAAGGGACGTCTGGGTGATCGGGATGCGTATGGTCCTCCGTCAAAAGCCTGCCGTTTCTTTGCATGGTCACCCTAAGAAAGCAAAAAGTATACCTCCTCCGCGTGCCCCGCGCCGCCTGCCTGCGCCCTCGTATGGCGGTGTCCTTCCCGAGGGAAGCGCCGCCTGCCTTCTCGATGACGCCGGCATGCCGTCCCGCGCCGCCGCCCATGCCGCAAACAGGAAGCCACGCGAAGCGTAAGACCGCCTCGCCACCAGGCGAAAAAGTCTTTTCCTCTATGAAATCAAACTAAAATCATGTACTGCCAACGTACCCTTGAGCTGGATGCCCCTGTTGCGCTTTCAAAGTCCTTTGGCGCAAAAGGAGCCTCGAGATGACAAGTGGACATGGCGGCAGGAGTGTCGAACGTATCCTGACCCTACCGCAGGCGTATAGAATCAAGGGGAGGCGAACCTTCCCGGCGCCGGGTGATGCCTTTGCTGCCATGTTTCAGTCTTGCTATCGATCGACGAATAGAAAATGAATTCATAATTTGGCTACCACAGAAGCTCATACATGAGTTGAATGAAGATCATGATAAAGAATAGCATTTTTTGGCATAAAACCAGTAGTCAATTTGTATTATTGCGGTGGATTGAAAAATTCATGGAAATATTTCTTGAGACTAAAAATTCATTTTCGAGAGAGAATTTTATAGAATATCATTCTCAAAATATTATTGTAAATCAGTAATCTTTGTAAAGAAATATTTCTATATTTCTTATTGATTTTGAATGTTGTTTAGTAACATATAGCCAGGCAACAATAATTGAGGTTTTTTCCATGAGGCACATCCGAATCAACACTATCTGCACGCTTTCAATTGTGGTTTCTCTCTTTATCGTTGTAGTCATCCTGGTCATGTACGTGTCCACGTCGTCCAATCGGATGGTCGCCGCTCTCCAGGTGGACAATTTGGACCAGACGGCCCGACTCGTTGCCCAGTCGGCCCAGAACTCCATTCAGGATGCCGTCGCAGTCGCCAAGGCCTTGTCCGGGCAGGCCGCCATCCGGGAAGCGTTTACCGGATCGCCGCAGCGAGCCCAGGAATGTTTTTCAGACGTATGTCACCGCATTTCCGACCTACTGGTCGTTTCTCCTTTTCGACACGAAGGGGCGGATACTGGCCGGCCTCAATGCCGAGCACAAGGACTTAACCGGCGGCGATCGCCTGCACCGCGATTACAGCCAGGCCATATTCGGCGGAAAGGATCTCGCCTTCAGTCAGGGCATCATGAAGGCGTCCTCCGGGGATGTGTTGATTTATGTGGTAGCAAAGGCCATTCACGACAAGGATGGTAAGCTCCTCGGCGCCGTGGCCGTGTGCCCCCGTTGGAATGACTTCACGGAGCACACCATCGATCCGATTCGGCTCGGGCAACGCGGCTACGGCTTCATCCTCGACCGGAAAGGTCGCATCATCGCACATAGTACAGACAAAAAACTCCTCCTTTCGGATATGTCCAAGGAGGATTTCGTCCGGCGGGCGGTGGCCCTCGGTTCCGGGAAACTCGACTACCGGTGGAAGGGGGAGGCAAAAATCCTGTCCGTGGCCAGGATTCCGGAGACGGGTTGGCTCGTCTGCATGAATGCGTACAGGGCCGACCTCACCGCTCAGGCGACGACCCAACGCCGGGTGCTGCTCCTGATCGGGCTGGTCGCCATGCTAAGCGCGGGGGCATTGCTCACGTTTATCAACCACCGGCTGATTTTTGGGCCGCTTGGTGCCCTGTCCGAGTTCACGGCGAAGGTGACGTCCGGCGACCTGAAGGCCACCATGCACGGTCAGTTTCGGGCTGAACTGGCCATGTTTGCCGAACATCTGCGAGCCATGACGGACGAGCTGAAAAAAACGACTGGGCTTTTCCGAAGGGGTGCTACGCAGCATCCCTCTTCCCACGACCATCCTCGATGCGGACTGCAAGCTTCTTTGGGTCAACCAGCAATCCTGCGACCTGGTGGAAAAAAAGGACCCGCCGGCATCCTATGTGGGCATGGGCTCGGGAGAATTCATCCTGGGCGATGCCACCAAACACCCGATCGTGGACAAGGCCGTCACGGAACGCATCAAGATCGACACGACCACCGACCTGGCCGCGCCTTCCGGCAAGGTCCATCAGATCACCGTGGCTGCCTCCCCCATCTACGATATGGACGGCAATTTTCTTGGTGGCATGGTGTTTTGGAACGACATATCGGGACTCAAGCGGCAACAGCGACAAATCGAGGAACAAAACGCGGTCATCGCCCACACCGCGGCCGAGGCCTCGACCGTGGCCGACCGCATGGCCTCGGCCGCCCAGGAACTGTCGACCCGGATCCAGCAGTCCGCCGCTGGCGCCGAGAATCAGCGCCAGCGCGTTCAGGACACGGCCGCGGCCGTGGAAGAAATGAACGCCACCATTCTGGAAGTGGCCAAGAACGCCGCGTCTACGGCGGCCAATACCGAAAACGTCCATACGACGGCAGTTGCAGGCGAGGCCCTGGTACGCGATGTGGTGAAGGCCGTGCTTTCCGTGCGGGACGAAGCCGAGGCGCTCAAGGGCAACATGCACGACCTGGGCGAAAAGGCTCAAGGCATCGGCGCGGTGCTTGGCGTCATTTCCGATATCGCCGATCAGACCAATTTGCTGGCCTTGAACGCCGCCATCGAAGCGGCCCGGGCCGGCGAGGCCGGACGGGGTTTTGCCGTGGTGGCCGACGAGGTGCGCAAGTTGGCCGAAAAAACCATGCAGGCCACGGGCGAGGTGGGACAGGCCATTTCCGGCATTCAACAGGGAACGCGGGAGACCGTATTCCGGGTGGAACGGGCTGTCTCCGCCGTGGCCCAGGCCGCCGGTCTTGCCGAACGCTCGGGAGGCACCCTGGCGGAAATCGTGGGGCTGGTGCAGCAGTCCGGCGATGAGGTCAGCTCCATCGCCACGGCAGCAGAACAGCAGTCCGCCACCTCCGAGGAGATCAACCGGGCCGTGGAGGAGATCAACCGGCTTTCCGAGGAAACCGCCGAGGCCATGGGCCAGTCCAATCAGGCCGTGGCCGAATTGGCCGAACTCGCCCAGCGCCTCAACACCCTGATCAGCGACCTGAAAAACGGCTCTTCCGGCCATAAGGCCCTGTCCGTCTGAGTTGCGTCACGCTCTGGGGGGGGCGCTTGCCCAGGCGGCCCCTCCTTGTCTCACCGCCAAACGCCGCGAGGCCTCCCGCGTTGTTCTGGCCTTGGGGAATCGTGTCAATCAGGTGGCGGCCCTGGAGGGCGACGAGCGAAAGGGAAAGCACCACGGCGCCCAGGATGGGTATAGTGCGTGCGGCATGCGTATTGGCCGGTTGGCTTCAGCAGCGGCACACGCGAGCCTTGCGTAAATGGGTGAAGTGGGTGAGGGGCTGAGGTGCGAGGACCTGAAGCGCACAGCATTTTTGGGGGAGATGCTCGATATTGTAATATGCTGATATGGTTTATTTAAAATGTAGACGTTTGGAGCAAGCGGTCTTTCGTTGCTCGATGTTGACGCCGTACCCGGAATGCGGCTGGCAAACAGTGCACTGCCAGGGCATAATCGACGTCACAGTCGCTCCCCGC
>Ga0268359_10434_pt1 | contig 23746 bp, 23 predicted proteins | sample BioMet11_FD_194416 | JGI IMG/M metagenome (GOLD analysis project Ga0268359, IMG submission 194416) | Sewage microbial communities from Oakland, California, United States - Biofuel 11 (PacBio Assembly) | ecosystem: Engineered > Wastewater > Sewage > Unclassified | place: USA: California | collected...
AGAATCTTTTTTATTTGTTTTGCAAATTTCAACAAAACCGAAAGGAAATCAATGACATTCGCAATATGTCTGTTATATAATTCCAATACTGCAATGTTCTTAAAGAGGGGAAATATGGACAGTAAATTAACAAAAAAATATGGCTTGCTGACAGCAATATGTATGGTTGTTGGAATTGTCATCGGCTCAGGTGTCTTCTTCAAGGCACAGACAATTCTGACCAAGACAGGCGGCAATATGCCGTTAGGCATCTGGGCATGGATCATCGGCGGTGTCATCATGATGGTATGCGCGCTTGCCTTCTCACAGATGGCGCAGCGCTATGAAAAGGTCAATGGTATTGTTGACTATGCAGAAGCGACCGTTGGCTCCAAATATGCCTACTATGTAGGATGGTTTACAACAACAATCTATTTTCCGGCAATGACATCCGTACTTGCATGGCTTTCTGCCAGATATACACTGGTTTTTCTGGTATCAGTCTGCCCGAACCTGAAATTGATTATTCCGGCCAGTGAAGGCGGCGCAGTCATAGGTCCTGAATGCATGGCACTGACAATGTTCTATCTGTGTGCTTCCTATGCGGTCAATGGACTTTCACCAAAGCTTTCCGGGAAATTCCAGGTCAGTACAACAGTGATCAAGATGATACCGCTGGTATTGATGGCAGTGGTCGGTGTTGTAATGGGCTTGGTCAACGGCACACTTGGCAGCAATTTTACAACTGCTGCAGCTGTCACGACCAGTGCTTCCAATGGAAGTCTGCTGTTAGCCGCAGTTTGTTCTACAGCATTTGCCTATGAAGGATGGATCATTGTCACCAGCATCAATTCTGAAATCAAGGATTCAAAAAAGAATCTGCCAAAGGCATTGGTCATCGGATGTCTGATTGTCATGACAATCTATGTAACATACTATATCGGTGTTGCTGGCGGCGCTGCGAACCAGGATCTGATTGACAACGGAGCGACAATAGCATTTATCAATGTTTTTGGACCCGTCTTTGGAAATATCCTGAATCTGTTCATTGCCATATCTTGTCTTGGCACATTGAATGGGCTGATGCTCGGAGTGACGCGCTGCATGTACTCCCTAGCCGTTCGTGGTGAAGGACCTGCACCAAAGGTATTCTCACAGGTCGATCCTTCAACGAACATGCCGAATAACTCTGCTGTCTTCGGATTGATGATTACAGCTGCCTGGGGCCTGTATTTCTTCCTGGCCAACCTGGCACAGACATGGACTGGTCCATTTGTCTTTGATTCATCTGAACTGCCGATTATCACAATCTATGGCTTTTATCTGCCAATCCTGATTCAGTGGATGAGAAAGACAAAGGATGCTTCAGTGACGCAGAGATATATCATTCCAGCGCTGGCTGCAGCTGGATCATGCTTCATGATCTATGCTTCAATTGTCAGCCATGGCATCGAGAACTTCTGGTATCTGATTGTCTTCGCTGTTATCATGGTCATCGGCGGCCTGCTGAACCGCAGGAACCATCAAGAACAATCATAAAAAATCAGGCCGCTCAATATGGGCGGCCTTTTCAGTACTATTTCTGGTTAAGTGAAGAAGCAATCTTTCCGACTTCTTCGGCAGTGCTCTCGTACTTTTTAACGATTTCTTCAATCTTGCCGTCAAACAAGTCACTGTGCTGTTCAAATAATTTAAGGCCGTTCTCTAAGAAGTCTACTTGGGCATTGGTGTCGGTGTTCCCGCTGCCATTCTTCATCGTTTCCATGAATGACTTGATGTCATCCGGAAGTTTACCTTCCTTTTCCAGTGCATCGCAGGCTTCCGTCAAAACTTTCTGGAAGTCTCCCATCTTCTTCATGTCCGCAAATGACTTGAATATTTCCCCGATTCCCATACAGTGATTCCTCTCTTTCTAGAAGTATCATATCAAGATTCTGAATAGATTACTTATGAAATATAAAAAATAACTGCAGATCATTTCGAATCTGCAGTTATTTGACAAGTGGAGCCAAGGAGGATCGAACTCCCGACCTCATGATTGCGAACCACGCGCTCTCCCAGCTGAGCTATGGCCCCATATGCAGATGTAATAGTATCATAAACCAGGGGGAAAATAAATCTGTCAATGCAGCTAGCCAGCGCTCATGCAGTGCATTCGTCATTTTTTCCGATATAATAGAACCATATGAAAAAGCGCCGGCTGACGAAATTTGGAAAGTCCTGCATCATACTGATCACAGTATGTCTTCTTTTCACTGCTTTCTGGTTCCTGCGCCCAGTATTCAGTGCGCAGCCAGCCGCTGCTGCCGAAGTCACAGCAGAGCCGACCATTGAACCAACGACAGTACCGACACCGACACCAACACCGGTTGATACGATATTTGAGAAAGAATACAACGAGAACAAAGCCGTCAACAGTGAGTATATCGGCAAGATGAAGCTTGAGAGCGGACTGATTGAACAGAACATTACCCAGACAGCTGACAATGACAAGTATCTGAACCGTGCCTGGGACAATACCGTCAACAACGAAGGTTCGGTCTACCTGGATTACCGCAATTATCTGACGGATCAGAATCTGATCTTCTATGGACATTATGTCTACTATGATGCATCGAAGATGTTCACCCCGCTGGAGACGCTGATGGATCCGGCAAACTACGAGGCAAATAAATATATTGATGTCTACTTCAGCCCAACCGATGAAAGAAGATATGTAATCACAGATATTTTCTATTATCCATTGGAGAGCACAACATTGAAGTATTACCATGTCAATTACGACAGCACTTTCTTCCAGACATACTACAGTGCCGTCAAGCAGGCTGACTTCTATGATACGGGAGAAACACTCACCATGAATGACCGCTGGATCTCCCTGCAGACATGTGTCCGCAATCATGATGAATTAAGAGAGATTGTCCTGGCCAAACAGATAGAAAAGTAGCCGTACTTTATGTGTACGGCTATTTTAGTTCAAATGAAAGGGAAGACTGGCCATCCTTGTAGATCAAGTGCAGTATGGCACCGTTGATCATGGTCATATGCGGATATGTATGTCCGATATCAGCTTGATACAGGACAGGAATCTCCTGCATTGCCATCGTGATGGCTTCGGTATAGGTCATGCCGGTCTCCGATGATTCATACACCGTTCTGCCGATGATGACGGCTTTGGTACTTTTAAACCATCCGGCATAGCGGAACTGCAGCAGTGTGCGGTAGAGCGTTTCAGCAGAAAGTGAGAAATTGTCAAAATACCAGATGATGCCGTCCTGCTTGTATTTCTGCAGGAATTTCCTGGTGCCGTCATATTCCGTGCCAATCAGATCCTTGAGCACATCAATACAGCCGCCGATGCATCTGCCGCTGATCCGAATCGTATCTTGACTGGAAAGCCACTGAGTCGGCGTGTCATATTTGATTTGCTCTATATCATACGGCGGCTCCGAAAGGTGAGCCGGATAGCTGCGCTGAATTACATGCTTTCCTTTTAGAATCTCCAAGTTTGCTTTTATAAAATCAAGCATTGGCTTTGCATCATAAGATGAGGCATTGCATCCATAGATGGTCGCAACATCATATTTTGTCGTATATGGATATAGAATTCCGGTTGGATCAGAAGCACCCATGACCCACTTTGGATTTTTCTGCATGACTTTAAAGTTCACATACGGCAGACATTCATCTAAGAAGTCACCGCCCTTGGCACACATGACCATCTTGACCGAATCTTCCCGGAAAAGAGAAGTGAACTCCTCGCCGCGATTTTCTGCACTGGTTGACCGGTCATCGTCATTACGAACTGATTCTGTTTCCAGGATGGTATAGCCCTGTGCTTTCAATGTATCGATGGATGCCTGGTATTTTTCTAGATATCTGCCTGTTCCGGCACTTGGCGCAGCGATGCCAATGATTTCATGTTTCTTAATAAATTCTGGATAGATCATGTCTGTCACCTCTGACTCATTATACAAGAAAACTGGTTCTCTTGACGAGGACCAGTTCTCCATTCTTTGGGGGGAAAGAAATTATTTTTTAAATTATAGGGTGAAACATGTCATCTTGTGGATGACTCTTTGTTTTCTCCTTTCTATACCCAGTAATATACGGAACGAAAGTTAAAAAAATGAGATAAGACGGTGAACTTTGGATGAAGAAATGTGGGATTCTTAACATATTCTGAATTTTTTTATGGAAAGGGGACGAAGATGAGTGAAAATGGTATACTTGTATGGTATGAAAAAATTATTGAAGAAGACATTAACAGCAGTGATGTGTGCTGCCATGGTCTGCGCTTTTGCAGGCTGCGTTTCACCTGAGTCAGTGAAATTCATTAAAGACGGCACTTATACAGGAACAGCTCAAGGATACAATGGAGAAATTGAAGTATCTGTCACGTACAAAGATAATAAGATGACAAACGTTGAGGTCACAAAGAACAGTGAACCAGGTGTTGTCGCTTATTCCGCAATGAAGAACATTCCGAATTATATTGTTGAGAATCAGTCGACCAATGTCGATGTATCAACAGGTGCAACTGTTACCAGCAAGGCAATCTGCGAAGCGGTGGCCAGCACAGTCACACCAGCCGGTGGCAACATTGACCAGTGGACGGTCGACTGCACCGGCAAGCATAAAGATAAAGAGATCAATTATACAACGCAGGCAGTCATTGTCGGCGGCGGCTATGCCGGCATTATTGCGGCACTGCGCTTACAGCAGCTTGGCATTGAAACACTGATTGTTGAGAAAGAGCCGAAAGTCGGCGGATCATTGAACTACATGTTCAACTCTCTGCAGATTACATCAGGCAGTACCAAGCTCCATAAGGACAATGTGTCGGATGAAGAATCCGATGCCATTGCCACGGATATCATGAACTACGGCAATAACGAAGGAGATCAGTCTCTGGTAAATCTGCTGGTGGACAACATCGGCATGGTAACCGACTGGCAGATCAGTGATCTCGGCATGGCGTTTGAAGATAAATACAGCATCGGCGGCTATTCCAGCAATGCGGTGCGCTACTACAATACAGATGATTCAGAATTGTATGAGCTGCTGACAAAAGAAGTCAAAGTCTCCGGAGCAAAGATCGTACCAAATGCGGCTGTCATCGGCATCAACTATGAAGACGGTGTCGCAACCGGTGTGACCGCAAAGCAGGTCGACGGCAGCGTGGTAAAGGTCAAGGCGGATTATGTTGTTCTGGCCAGCGGCAGCTATGGTGCCAATCAGTCACTTCTGAATGATACATCTTCACTGTACTATGGACCGTTAGGTGCAACAGGTGATCTGGTCACCGTCGGCAAGAGCACTGAGAACAGCTTCAGCATTCTCAAGCAGAACGGCACAGCAGCATTCGCAACCGGCTTCCAGCTGAGCAGCACCAATGCAGTTGATTCATACAATGCAATTCAGCGCAGTCTGAAAGCAGGTGCACTTCTGATCAATCAGGACGGCAAGAGATTTGTAAATGAAGATGCGCCGAAGAATATGCTGTCAAATTCCATTGCGGCACAGACCAGCAGCTACATGGTCCTCAGCTATGATGCATACCGTTCGTTCAAGGCAGGTCTGCTCGTCAATATGAGTGAAGAACAGAGAAAGCTTGTGCTGGGCACGGATGCAGACAGCAATATGGATACAAAATACACGACTGACTCTCTGCAGGCTGCGTGTGAAAAATACGGACTGGACTATACTGCCGTCAAGGAATCAATAGATACATACAATGCGGATGTAAAGGCTAAGACAGATATAGCCTTCACCCGTGAAGCCGATACATTCAGTTCACAGATCACGGATGAAGATGAAGTATACATTGTCCCAATGACTTCTTATGTTTATGAAACACTAGGCGGCATTCAATGCAATAAAGCATTGAACGTTGTCAAGGCAGACGGCAGTTCAGTGACAAATATCTATGCCATCGGCAGTGTCTGCGGCAATGTCTTTGGCAGCGCAATGAAGCCGGGTGCAGGATCCGCATGGGCAGTTGTCACAGGCTATCTGGCAGCAGACAGTATTGCGGCAAAGTATGGCAAGAGAATTTATTCTTCTGCATCACCAAGTCCATCTGCGAGTGCTTCCGCTTCAGCGGATGCAGCAGAGGCGACAGCTTCAGCAGAAGCTACAGCAGAAACAACAAACTAAGATCACTCTCGAGTGATCTTTTTTGTTACAATGAAACTATGGAAAAAGTACTGATTACAGGCGGCAGTGAAGGCATCGGACTGGCTTTTGCGAAAGAGTATTCTAAACAGAAATATCATCTGTTTTTGGCTGCCCGCAGCAGAGATAAATTAGAAAAGGCAGCAGCAGATATTCATCATCAGTATGATGTCCCGGTCACAGTGATTTCCTGCGACCTTTCAGAAGCAGGGACTGCAGAAAAATTATTTGCGGAACTGGAACAGGAAAATATTGATGTGCTGATCAATAATGCTGGCTGCGGCTATGCTGGAGAAGCATTGAAAATCGATGCGGCTGCTGAAAAGAACATGATCCAGCTGAATATCAGTTCTCTTGTGACTTTGACGAAATTATTCGGTGCGCAGATGACAGCCAGGAACAGCGGCACAATTGTCAATGTGGCCAGCACCGGCGCGTTCCAGCCAGGTCCTTATATTGCGTCCTATTATGCCTCCAAATCATTTGTGCTCAGCTATACCAGAGCACTGAAGGAGGAACTGAAGAAGACAAACGTACAGATATACTGTTTGTGTCCAGGTCCTGTCGATACAGGCTTCTATCAAAAAAGCGGCGGTGTGATGAGCCGCTGCCATATTTCACCTGAAGCATGTGCTGCCTACGCTGTGAGGCATATGCACAATCATACTGTTCTGATTCCGGATGCCCTGAACCGCTTCTTGATCATCCTTCCATCTGGATTGAAAATGAAATGGCTGGCAGGAGCCAAGAAAAAGAATTTGAAGTAAGCATGAATTACTGGAACATATTCTTTACGGAGCGAAGAAGACGTGCAATCAGATCCGAGTCCTTTGGAATGGTGCAGGTAAATGGCATCTGTTTATAAACAGAACCATTGATCAGAATAGTCAGCGTAAATGAAAGCTCCTGATCTTCATTTGTCAGATCAATTTCATCCGGCAGATCTGTTTGATACGTGACGGTATCAGCTGACGGTGTATCTAAAACAATCTCGTCAGGCACATAGACGAAATGCGTTGTCTGGTAAAAGATAGAATCCATAACGATGTTCTTTACAGCCGTGTCCTTGGATGTGACTGTATTTTTTTTATAAGTGCGCAGGATTGCCATGATTGATGCAAGATCAGCAATATGGCTTGTGCTTGAGGCGCTGTCAGCGTGTGCGGTGACAGTGATTACATGCATGTCATTGACCTGGCTCCAGGCGGCAAGGCAGTATCCTGCGATGTCTGTATATCCGGTCTTTGAACAATGAGTTCATCCAGCTGATAACCGCCTGCTGTGATGGCTTTGAAGGTTGATGAGGTCAGGGTGATGCCTTCTGATGTGGAAGCCAGAGGTGAAGTGGTATAGGATCTGGCAGAGAAGACCTCAGCAAATGTTGAATCAGCGATGGCGTACTTCAGCAGCGTGGCAATATCTTTTGCAGTGCTGTAGTGATCATCATCGTGAAGACCGGTGACATTGGTGAAGTGTGTTCCGTTCATTCCTAGCGAAGCAGCTTTCTGATTCATCATCTCGACAAAGGAAGAGAGGCTGCCGCTGACAGTTATGGCTAAGGCATTTGCCGCATCTGCCCCAGAAGGCAGAGCCAGTCCATAGAGCAGATCGCGTACAGTCGGTTCATCATTGACTTGGAAACCGGCAACAGAAGCATTCATTTCTGCCAGTCCGGAAAGCATTTCCGAAGTAATGGTAATTTTATCATCCAAATTATTCAGATTTCAATGGCCAGAATGGCGGTCATGATCTTTGTCATTGATGCAGGATACATTTTTGTGTCTGCATTTTTTTCTGCCAGGACCTGCCCAGTTTCATAGTCGACAACATATGCATACTCTGAAGTAATACCCGCAAGGATGCTGTCATCTGCATGCAGGGAGACAGTGCGTACCGACAGCAGACAGACAGCGGTGAATACACTCAGCATAAATTTTAAAATGTTCTTCAACATGTTTCCATTATAAAGGAAAAGGAAAACATCTGTGCAACTGTTTATATAGAGATATGCATTCAAGAGACTGCCGCCGCAAATTAATATTCTTTCTGAGCATGGTGATTGTCATGTTCATCATGTTGTTCAATCACTTACATCCATTACTGCAGCCTGGAGTGATTCCTTTTACGCTGGATGAAATACCGGTGTATAAAGGAAGACCGTCGGTCGAGATTAATCATGGACAGCCGTATTTTCTGCCTTTAGAAGACTGGCATACGCATGTGGATTCCTTTTCCAGCTTAGATGCACAGCATCGTGCCGGCAGTGCGTTTGTAGTGATCAGTGCGGATACACTCTGCACTGGTCAAAGAACAGAACGTAATCTGCAGAGACCGACTGGCTGGCATACTGTGCGCTACGATGATCTTATCCCAGATAAGTATCTGTACAACCGATGTCATCTGATTGCCCGCGAACTGTATGGAGATAAAGATGAGCTTGAAAATCTGATCACAGGGACAAGATATTTCAACGTTGAAGGGATGCTGCCATATGAGAATCAGATTTTCCAATACATCAGAAAGACGCAGAATCACGTACTTTATCGAGTTACTCCGATTTATCATGAACAGGATCTGCTGGCTGCAGGAGTGCTGATGGAAGCATGTTCATGTGAAGATCAGGGGCGGGGTCTGACCCTCTGCGTTTATTGTCATAATGCCCAACCGTTCATAAAAATCGACTATGCAACAGGTCAGAGCAGACGTGCAGAAAATCAGGCTGGATAGAAAATTATGGCAAATCAAAAAAAGCGCTAAAAAATGGGCATTATTTTGATTTAGCATCTTGCAAAGCCTTATTTTTAGTGCAAAATTAATGTATCGTAAGATAAAGGAGGCCAATTACATGGCAACAAAAGTAGTTACAAAGAAGACTTTAGCAGATGAGCTTGCAGCAAAGTACGGCTGGACAAAGAAAGATGCTAACGAAGCAGTTAACTATGTTTTCGATCAGATCGCTGAAGCAGTTAAGAAGGGTGGAGAAGCTTCCATCAACGGTTTCGGTAAGTTCTCACAGGTCAAGAAAAAGGCTAGAACAGGTCTGAACCCAGCTACTGGCGAAAAGATCAAGATCAAGGCTACAAAGGCTCCTAAGTTCAAGGCTTCTAAGACATTCAAAGATCTCGTTAAGTAATCCATCATTGATTATAAGAGATCTTGTCTGTACAAGATGACTACTGAAAGTGGTATCTCAATTGAGGTGCCACTTTTTCCTTTACAAAAAAACCTCAGTGAATTCACTGAGGTTCTGGGTCAGTCTGCTAGATAAACTTTCTTCATGACAACAGGCTGCAGAGGCTTGTCACGGAAGTCAGTCTTGACGCTGGCAATCTTATCAACAACATCCATGCCTTCTGTTACATGTCCGAAGGCAGCATACATTCCATCAAGATGCGGTGCATCTGCATGCATGATGAAGAACTGTGAAGATGCAGAGTTTGGATCCTGTGCACGTGCCATGGAGATGACACCTCTTGTGTGCTTGATTGGGTTCTTGAATCCATTGGACTGGAATTCACCCTTGATGTTCTCCTTTGAACCACCGGTTCCATTTCCTGCCGGGTCTCCGCCCTGGATCATGAAGCCAGGGATGATGCGGTGGAAAGTCAGACCGTCATAGAATCCTTCACTTACTAATTTTTTAAAGTTTGCGGCTGTGATCGGAGCTGCTGTTTCATCAAGTTCAAGCTTGATGACGCTTCCATCAGCCATTTCAATAATTACCATATGATTTCCTTTCTTCAGGTAAAAAACAAAAGAGGCATTTGCCTCTTTTATTGTACTGTTTTCTTACTTCAGATGCCAGATATCACGATTATAATCTCTGATGGTACGGTCAGATGAGAAGAAGCCGCTCTTGGCAATGTTGACCAGAGCCATTCTCTTCCATCTTTCACGGTCCTCATAATCTGCCAGCATCTTTTCCTTCTCTTCAGCATAGGATTCCAGATCCAGCAGAGTCATGAACCAGTCTTTGTTCATTAAGTTATCTTGCAGGTCAGCCAGCATCTTCTTGTCGCCGAGCTTGACCAGCTTTGGATCAGTGATGAAATCAATGATTTCTTTGATCTCTTTGTTTTCTTTGTAGTATTCAACTGCATGGTAGCCGGATGTCTCATAGAGCTTGATAACTTCGTCTGAGGAACGCCCGAAGGTATAGATATTGTCATCACCGACAAGATCCTTGATCTCGACGTTAGCACCATCATTGGTACCAAGAGTAACAGCACCATTCAGCATGAACTTCATATTGCCGGTACCGGAAGCTTCCTTGGAAGCCAGGGAGATCTGTTCTGAGATATCGCAGGCTGGGATGGTGATCTCTGCCTTTGCAATGTTGTAGTTCTTGATCATGACGACCTTTAAGTACGGAGATACTTCTGGGTCATTGTTGATCAGTTCCTGCAGGCAGAGGATCAGATGAATGACAGCCTTTGCCTGATAGTATGCCGGGGCAGCCTTGCCGCCGAAGATGACAGTGACTGGACGGGCCGGCTTGTTTCCTTTTTTGATCTGCATGTATTTCCAGATGACCCAGAGTGCATTCATCTGCTGACGCTTATATTCATGCATACGTTTGACCTGGACATCATAGATGGAATCCGGGTCAATTACGATGTTCTGCTTCTTCTTCAGGAATTCGGCCAGACGCACTTTGTTTTCATGCTTGATCTCATCCATGTGGGTGAGGAACTGCTCATCATCTAAATGCTCCATCAGCTGTTCTAATGCATTTTCATCTGTCTTCCAAGCTTCACCGATTGCTGCATCGATGAGACTGCTCAGTTCAGGATTGGAATGCATGATCCAGCGGCGGAAAGTAATACCGTTTGTCTTGTTATTGAACTTCTCTGGATAGACATCATAGAAAGGCTTTAATTCTTTTTCTTTCAGAATTTCTGTATGCAGAGCAGCGACACCATTGATGGAATGACCGAAGTGCATATCCATCTTTGCCATGTGGACTCTGTTCTGGCTGTCGATGATGCTGAGTTCTTCATTGTTGTTGAAAGCTGTTGCGACAACATAGTCCAGACCTTCAATAATCGGCATCAGCTGCGGGACAACTTCCTGCAGATAGTCCATCGGCCACTTTTCCAGTGCTTCCGCAAGAATCGTGTGGTTTGTATAGGCACAGACATTGGAGACAATATCACCTGCCTTCTTCATGGTGATGCCTTCCTGCATCAATAAGCGGATGAATTCCGGGATGACCATGGAAGGATGTGTGTCATTGATTTGAATTGCAACATACTTGTCTAGATCCTTCAGATCATGCTTGAGCTCTTTCTGTTCCTTTAAGATCAGCTGAGCAGCATTGGATACCATAAAGTACTGCTGATACACACGAAGTTTTCTGCCGTCATCATCTGAATCATCTGGATATAGGAAGAGCGTCAGGTTCTTGGCAATTGCCTTTTTATCAAAATCAATGCCTTCCTTGACGATGCTTTCATCTACAGTATCCAAATCGAATAAATGCAGAGTGTTCTTGTTTCCCTTATAGCCGATGACATCCATGTCATACATACGAGATGTATAAGACTTGCCGGCAAGCTCGACAGGGAAGCATACATCTGTCTTCTTCAGCATATTTTTGCCGTTCATCCATTCATCAGGAATTTCATACTGTTTGTTGTTTTCAAACTCCTGTTTGAATAAGCCAAAGTGATAGTTCAGGCCGACACCGTCACCTTTCATATCAAGAGTGGCAATTGAATCCAGGAAGCAGGCTGCGAGTCTGCCTAAACCGCCGTTTCCTAATGAAGGCTCTTTTTCCTTATCTTCAATTTTCGCCAGGTCCTTGCCGTTCTTTTCAAGAATCTCCTTTACCTCTTCATAGATACCGAGATTGATCAGATTCTTTCCCAGCTGCTTGCCAATCAGAAACTCTGCACTGATGTAGTACAGCTTCTTTTCTCCAGCTACTTCTGGAAGTTTGTCTGCCTTGGTCTTGACAAGGGTCAGCAGGGCATCATACAGCTGCAGATCAGTTGAATCACTGATTGAATTCTTTAAATACGATTCAATTTCCGTTTCGAGTTTCATGTTTTCTCTCCTTAACGACTCCTTTGAAATCTTAGCATATAAAATCTTCTTTTCAAGAGAATTTGGAAACGTTTCCAAAATATTTTTTTTAGCTTTTTGAGCGATTTTTTGAAATGAATCGTAATTATGCTTATTTTCTAGCGTTTTGTAAAACGAATTTCCATTGACATTGTTTTTTTTATTCACTAAAATGAACTTGGAAACGTTTACAAAACCATTGGGAGGGCAGGTGTAATATGACGACAATAAAAGATATTGCTAGACTGTCCGGTTACAGCATAGGTACTGTATCAAGAGTAATCAATCAGCATTCTGATGTTTCGCCAGCAGCGCGGAAGAAAATTGAAAAGATCATTGCTCAGGAAAATTTTCAGCCGAATTCAAATGCTAAGCTTTTAAAGCAGCAGGTCAAGACTTCGGTCATCATTCTTGTAAAGGGGCAGATGAATATTTTCCTGGAAGTAATCCTGGAAGATATGCAGAAGATCTTAAATGAGAGCGGAGAAGATGCCAGTGTAACTTTCCTGGATGAAGCTGCCAATGAAGTGGAAGCCGCAATCACACAGTGTGCAGAAAGAAAACCGAGGGGAATCATATTTTTAGGTGGGAATATCAACTATTTTAAGAAAAAGTTTGATCAGATCCATGTCCCTTCTGTCTTAGTTACGGTGCCGGCTGCCGGACTTGGATATGACAACTTATCATCTTATGCCACGGATGATACTGCTGCCTCAGCAGCGGCAGTTGAATATCTGATCCGTATGGGTCATACAAACATTGGCATCATCGGCGGTTCTGCTTCCATCCAAAGAGGGCAGATCGGCTATCGGCGTCTGCATGGTGCAATGAATATGCTGAAAAAGAATGATATTCCATTTGATATCGATAAGCAGTATGAACCTGGCAGATTCTCTATTGAATCCGGTTATGATGCTGCTACTACATTGCTGAAGAGAAATAAGAAGCTGACAGCGCTGTATTGCATGTCAGATATTATAGCCATCGGTGCTGTCAGAGCAGTCATGGATTTGAGTATGAATGTACCGGAGGATATTTCCATCATTGGCTATGATGGCATAGAGTATACCCGCTACAGTGTGCCAAGACTTGCTACTATCCAGCAGGATACTTCAGAACTGGCGAGGAAGAGTGTTGAAGATCTGCTGATGCGTATTAATTATGAGAACCGCCCAGCCAACCACGAAATGATTCCATTCCGTGTTCTGACTGGTGAATCAATCAAGGACAGAAAGTCAAAAAGAGGAACCGCCTGAGTTAAAACAGGCAGTTCCTTTTATATTTCTTCTACTTATGAATCTCTTTATCCTCTTCCGTCAGACCGAGATCCTTCATCCTTTTCTTAGCAATGCCGACCCCGACCTGGTATCCCCATTTCCCGCGAAAAAAAGGCGAAAACGAACATCCCAGCAGCAAATACAAGCAGATATACAATCAAGTTCATACAAGCACCTCACACAATGAATATATATCAAATTTCAAATAAGGGAAGAGTGCATTTTACTGTCTGAATCTGCAGATGTTATCAGATGTGAATATGATCTAAAAAATAATTTCACAAAAAAAATCAAAAAAAGGGTTGCAAAGAAAAAGCGCTTACATTATACTGACGGTGTTGAGTGTAAACGTTTCCGGAAACGATTACAGAAAACATACATAGTTGTTCATGCAGATGAATTCAGGGAGGACGATATGAACACAAATAAAATTTTGAAGGGCAGCTTAACAGCAATCCTGGCAGCTTCAATGCTTGCTGGATGCTCAAGCTCTACAGCAGCAACAACAGCAACAGCAACGGCAGCAGCAGAAGAAAAGATCACAGCTACAATCACAGTTTGGGGACCGCAGGAAGACCAGTCTGAAGAGAATGGCAACTGGCTGAAGAAGGAAACAGAAGCTTTTGCAAAAGAACATCCGAACTGGGATCTGACATTCAAATACGGAACATGCTCTGAAGGCGATGCAGCAAAGACAGTTACGACTGACGTTGCTGCAGCTGCAGATGTATATATGTTTGCGAACGACCAGATTGGTACATTAGTAGATGCCAAGGCAATCTCTAAGCTCGGCGGAACAGCACTGGATGCAATCAAGAAGAACAATTCAGAGGCTGTTGTAAACACTGTTACATATAATGGCGGTGTCTATGGTGTTCCATTCACAGGAAACACATGGTTTGTTTACTATAATAAGAAAGTTATCTCCGATTCAGACGCTAAGAGCCTGGATACAATGATGACAAAGGGCGTTGTTGCAATGCCTATCAGCAACGGCTGGTACAATGCTAGCTTCTATGTTGCTAATGGCGCTACATTCTTCGGCACAGACGGCCAGGATGAAGCAGCAGGCATCAAGCTTGGTGATAAGGCTTCAGAAGCTACAGATTATCTTGTTGATGCAGTTGCTTCAGGCAAGCTGATCAATGATGCAGACGGCAAGGGACTTGCTGGTCTGAAAGATGGTTCTGTTGCAGCTATGTTCTCCGGTTCTTGGGATTATAAGAATGTTGTCGCAGCTTTAGGCGAAGGCAACGTTGGTATCGCAGCATTACCTACAGCTAAGATCGGTGGATCTGACAAGCAGTTGATGGCATTCGCTGGTTCTAAGGCTATTGCAGCTAATCCAAACTGCAAGTATCCAGAAGTAGCAGTAGCTCTCGCGTCATATCTTGGCAGTGCAAGTGCACAGCAGGATCATTATGACCTCCGCAATATCATCCCTACAGATACAACACTTGATGTTTCCAAGGATGCTCTTGCAGCAGCTCAGTCAAAAACAATGAACGAGACATCTATTCTCCAGCCTTCATGGAAGGGTATGAACAACTGGTTCACACCTGCAGCTGATTTCGGAAATGCAATCCTCAATGGCGAAGTAACTAAGGCTAACAGTGCTGAAAAGACAAAAGCTTTAGAGACACAGGTCAACACTGCAGCAGTCAAGTAATCATTTGAGTCGAAAAATATGAGATGTGGCCAAGAAAATTGGCCACTTCTTGTATATCTGATAGGAGTAAATATATGAAAGAAGAATATTCAGTAGGTACAGCTATCAAGAAGGGTGATCTTTGGACAAGGCTTTCAATGATCTTCTTCGGCGCCGGCCTATTTGGACATAAACAAAAAGTGAAGGGTGCCGCAGTATTCCTGCTGGAGATATCCTTTATCTTCTTTATGATCAATACCGGTATTGCCAGATTAGCAAAGATGCCTTCCTTAGGAGACACAGACCAGGTTGAAGTATGGAATGAAGCAAAGGGTGTATATGAATATACAGCCGGCGATAATTCACTTCTGATCCTTCTGTATGGCGTCGTTACACTGTTTGTTATTGCAGCGATTGTTGTTTTATGGATCCTGCAGATGAAGCAGTCATACAAGTGCCAGAAGAAATTGGAAGACGGTCAGCATGTCCCAACTTTCAAGGAAGACATGAAGTCACTGCTGGATGGCAATCTTCATATCACATTGATGACACTGCCTGTCCTAGGCATCCTTGTTTTCAATATCGTGCCGCTGGTATTCATGATCTGCATGGCCTTCACGAACTATTCAAAGGAAGATTCACATCTGACTTTGTTTGACTGGAATGGTTTTACCCAGTTCCAGCGTGTTCTTTCAATGAATGGAAATATCGGTCAGCAGTTCTGGCATGTTCTGGCATGGACCATTACATGGGCAATCTTCGCAACTTTCCTGAACTATATTCTGGGCATGATCTTAGCTATGGTCATCAACCGCAAGGATACACATGGCAAAGCTTTCTGGAGATTCTGCTTTGTACTGTCAATTGCTGTACCGCAGTTTGTTTCATTAATGATCATGAGAACAATGCTGCAGCCGGAAGGCGCAATCAATGTCCTTTTGACAAATGCAGGTCTGATCTCTGAACCGCTGCCATTTCTGACCAATGCAACATGGGCAAGAATTACAGTCATTGTCATCAACCTGTGGGTAGGTATTCCTTATACAATGCTGCAGGTCACTGGTATCCTGCAGAATATTCCTTCTGATCTGTATGAAGCAGCGAAGATGGATGGAGCCGGTCCAGTAACAATCTTCTTTAAGATTACACTGCCGTATATGCTGTTCATTACAACACCATATCTGATTGCACAGTTCTGCGGCAACATCAACAACTTCAACGTTATCTATCTTCTTTCCGGCGGCGGACCAACAAATGTAGGCGATACCGCAGGGCAGACAGATCTGCTTGTCACCCTGGCTGTATAAACTGACCATTGATCAGCAGTATTACAACTTAGGTGCAGTCATTGGCATCATGACCTTCATTGTGCTGTCAATTATCACGTTGATTACGTATCGCAATTCGAAGTCTTATAAGGATGAGGGGGCGTTCAACTGATGACAGCAATGAATGTTGAAAAAGCAAAATTGAATCGCAGGCCTCTCAGAAAAAGAGTCGGCAATTTCTTTGTCCATGTACTGCTGGCACTTTTAGCTGCAGTATGGGTCCTGCCGATCTTCTGGATCATTCTGACAAGTTTCAGAGCAGAACCAGGTTCTTATGTGAATACTTTCTTCCCTAAGACCTATACATTTAACAACTACATCAGACTGTTCACTGACCGCAATGTCTTAAATTTCCCGAAGATGTTCGGCAATACATTGATCATCGCTGTCGTGGTATGCATTATTCAGACATTCTTTGTCCTTTCTGTAGCATACAGTCTGTCCAGAATGCGTTTCAAGTTCCGTAAGCCGTATATGAACATGGCAATGGTGCTTGGTCTGTTCCCTGGATTCATGTCAATGGTTGCTCAGTACTATCTGCTGAAGTCCATGGGACTGACGGAAGGATCTTGGATCAGGGTGGCATTGATCATTGTATATTCTGCATCAGCCGGTATGGGCTTCCAGATTGCCAAGGGCTTCTTTGATACAATTCCACATTCGATTGATGAAGCAGCAATCATCGACGGATCAACTCTTTGGCAGGTCTTTACAAAAGTAACAATGCCTTTATCAAAGCCAATTGTGATCTATACTGTACTTACATCCTTTATGGGACCGTGGGTGGACTTTATCTTTGCAAAAGTCATATGCAGAGCTGATGCGGACCAGTATACGGTAGCAATCGGCTTATGGAACATGCTGCAGAAAGAGTATATCCATGAATGGTATACCGCTTTCGCTGCAGGTGCAGTCGTTGTATCAATTCCGATTGCCATCTTGTTCATCTTTATGCAGAGATACTATGTTGAAGGTATGAGCGGCGCAGTCAAAGGCTGATGTCACAGTATCTTATACATTGAAATCGCAGCAGATGTTCTGCATGTAAGATCAATTTCTAGCACAGCAGTGGCAGATGCCGCATTCATGGCACCTGCCATTTCTTTCGTGGGATGTATCGGGGGGAATATGTACAAGAACTATATTTTTGATTTCTACGGAACCTTAGTAGATATCCGAACGAATGAGGAAAAGTCAGTCTTGTGGAAACAGATGGCTGAGTTTTACAGTGTCTACGGTGCAGATTTTACACCGCAGGAGTTAAAAGAGGCATTTCATGAACAGTGTGAGAATGCAGAAAATGCACTGCGCAGAGAGACAGGATATGAATACGCTGAAATTGATCTCGCAAAAATCTTTTCGGTCCTGCTGAAAAATGCACCGGCATACCATGAAGTGGAACACCAGGTCGTAGATGTTGATGAATGGATCTATGGAGTTTCCAATACATTCAGGATCTTATCCAGATCATATATCAAGACATATCCACACACGCTGCAGGTCATGAAGAAGCTGAAGAAGATGGGGTGCCGGATTTATGTTCTGACCAATGCACAAAAGAGCTTTACAATGCCTGAAATGGAAAAGAGCGGCATTCTGAACTATGTTGACGGTGTCTATATCTCTTCTGACTATCGAATCAAGAAGCCGGAGGGAGATTTTCTCGCTGCTCTATTGAAAAACGAAAATATAAAAAAGGAAGAAAGCATTATGATCGGCAATGACTGTCAGAGTGATATTGCAATTGCCGTAAAGAATGACATGCATTCAGTTTTCCTGGATACTGCAAAGCACAGCAGACAGGAATGCGAGAGAATGGCAGATGAAGTATGCCGCCAGAATCATGAGTACATGCCTTACATTATAGAAGATGGAGATATCAGGAAGATCCTGAGTTTATAAATATTATGGTCAAATGGCTGAAAGATGCAGTGTTTTATGAAATATACCCGCAGTCCTTTTATGATGCCAATGGGGACGGCATCGGCGATATTAAAGGGATGACAGAGAAGCTGGATTATATCAAAGGGCTTGGATGCAATGCGCTCTGGATCAATCCTGTCTACGATTCTCCGTTCCGTGATGCCGGCTATGATATCCGCGACTATTACAAGATTGCACCGCGGTATGGAACCAATGAAGATATGTATCGGTTCTTTGCGGAAGCACATCAAAGAAATATTAAAGTATTAATGGATCTTGTCCCTGGTCATACCTCTGATGAACATGAATGGTTCCGGCAGTCATGCAGGACAGAACCGAATGAATACAGCCGCCGCTATGTATGGACATCCAATGCCTTCGAAGGTATTGAGGATCATCCTTACGTATCCGGCAATGCACCAAGGAACGGTGTATATATGCTGAACTTCTTCGTCTCACAGCCGGCTTTGAACTATGGCTGGGGTGTCCGTACGCAGAAGTGGCAGAGTGCAGCGGATTCACCGGAAGCACTTGCAACAAGAGAAGCTCTGAAGGATATCATGCGGTTCTGGCTGAATCATGGATGCGACGGCTTCCGCTGCGACATGGCTGACAGCCTGGTCAAGAATGATGATGACAGAAAGCATGCTACAGCAGCTGTCTGGATGAATATCCGCAAAATGCTGGATCAGGAATATCCTGAAGCAGCTCTGGTATCTGAATGGTCCAATCCAAGAAGTGCAGTAAATCTGGCGGGTTTCCATATGGATTTCTATCTGGATCATTGGCATAATGGATACAATACTCTGCTGCGGGATTATGAATGCAATCCAACCGACAACAGTTTCTTTAAGCAGGACAGCTGCGGCAATATTGAGAACTTTCTGAAGGATTATCTGCCAAAGTATGAGGCAGTCCATGACTATGGATATATTTCAATGTTTACATGCAATCATGATACGGTGCGGGCAGCACATACACTGTCTCCGGATGAGCTGAAACTGGCATGGGCTTTTATCTTTACGATGCCTGGTGTTCCATTCCTCTATTACGGTGATGAGATTGGCATGAAGTATCTGGATCTGCCTAGTGTAGAAGGCGGCTATCAGCGCACAGGTTCCCGGACGCCGATGCAGTGGAATCATCAGAAGAACTATGGTTTCTCAAGCGCTGAAGCAGACATGCTCTATACTGTCCAGGACAGTGCAGCAGATGCACCGACAGTAGAAAGCCAAGCAATGGATCCTTCCTCACTCTATATATCAACCAAGGAAATCATTGCACTGCGCCATGCGTATGAAGATCTGCAGGCGGATGCATCCTTCCAGGTTATTAATGATTACAGACATTTTCTGGTATATCAACGCGGAAGTATGATCTGTGCAGTCAACCCGTCAAAAGATGAAGTGACAGTGATAAATCAGATTTTTAGAGGCAGACAGAAAATTTATGGAATCAATCAGGCTGAAGTTCAGGAAGATACGTTAAGGCTTGGTGCTGGTTCGTTATTGTATTGAAGTAAAGCATGATTCCGTGGCAAAAGAATCGTGTACCGTTTATACTATTCTTAGTATTTGAAAGTGAAAAGATATGAGAAAAGCTGGAATATTAATGCCTGTGGCTTCCCTGCCGGGAAGACATGGAATAGGTACATTTGGAAGGGAAACATATCATTTTATTGATTTGGCTGCGGAGGCAGGTTTTTCAATATGGCAGATCCTACCGCTGAATCCGCTCGGATACGGGAATTCTCCATATCAGCCGTATTCAAGCTATGCAATGGATCCGCTGTATCTTTCCCTGGATATCCTTGAAGAACAGGGACTGCTTCATCAGAAAGTTCCGTCATTCCACCGTCACAGTGAGCGCATCGATTACGAGCAGGTTCGTACCTATAAGGAAAAATTTATCCGCGAAGCATACCGCAGTTTTAAACCGGACCATAATTTCAGTGTATTTGCCTATCAGGAATGGATCCGCAATTATGCAATCTTTATGACCTTCAAGCAGCTCAATGGCATGAAGTGCTGGAATGAGTGGAAGGCAGCGATGCGTGACCAGCCGGTTCATAATGATGTTGATCTGAAACCGTATGAAGACGAAATCCTGTATCAGGTGTTTGTACAGTACGAATTGTTCCTGCAGTGGAAGAATCTTAAACAGTATGCCAATGACAGGGGCATTGAGATCATGGGAGATCTGCCTTTCTATGTAGGCATTGACAGTGCAGATGTATGGGCATCTCGCCAGAACTTTCTGCTGGATAAAAAGGGACATCCTAGATTTATCGCCGGGGTTCCGCCGGATTATTTCTCGGCAACTGGACAGAGATGGGGAAATCCAATCTATGACTGGGAATATATGAGACAAGATAAGTTCCAGTTCTGGATTGAAAGACTGTCCTATACAGAACGGCTGTTTGATCAGGTCAGAGTGGATCATTTCCGTGCCTTTGATACTTATTGGAAGATCAAGGCTTCCTGCCCGACTGCGCTGGATGGAGAATGGGTTGAAGCACCAGGTTATGAACTGTTCGATGAACTGTTTGCCAAAGAACCTGAACTGCAGATTGTAGCCGAAGATCTTGGTGACTTGCGTGCAGAAGTACTGGAATTAAGAGATCATTATTCTTTCCGCGGCATGCGCGTTATTCAGTTCTCCTTTGATCCGAAAGGGATGGAAGAGGATAAAACGCATCTGCTTGTATATACTGGGACGCATGACAATGCCCCAATCTATGGATGGTATCGTGAAAAGACCAGGAAGGAACGCCGTGACATGCGCAGATATCTTTGGAAACATGGATATCATAAGCACAGTTTTTCATGGGACATCATTGACTATTCTCTGCGTTCAAAGGCTGACATGGTCATTATTCCAATGTCTGACTGGCTGCATTTAGGATCTGATGCCAGACTGAATCTGCCGGGAACGGTAGGTGCACCGAACTGGATGTGGAGGATCAATGATCTTTCTAAGTTCGCATATGCCATTCCGGAGATTCGATCATCCTTGGAAGAATCACATCGTACTGCCAAAAAAGATTAACAAGCTCTTAACAATATAAGAGCTTTTTTCATTTTCATTACATGGTATAATGTCTCCGTTATTAAAGAGGGGTAATCAAAGATGGATTTATGTTGAATATATTAAAGTCGATTGTGTTCGGCGTCGTACAGGGAATTACAGAATGGCTGCCAATTTCTTCCACCGGACATTTGATTCTGATGGAGCAGTTCATGCCGATTCAGCTGTATTCAGATGCTGCAAGCAATACGGCTTTCTGGAATATGTATAAAGTCGTCATCCAGTTCGGATCGATTCTGGCAGTTATGCTGCTGTATTGGCATAAGCTGAATCCGTTCTCAAAGAAACTCAAGCCGCAGAAGGCAAAGCAAATCTGGCGGACGTGGGTCATGATCTTGATTGCGACGATTCCAGCTGCTGTCATCGGCTTTGTGCTGAATGACTGGATTGATGAGAAAATGAGCACACCGATTGTCATCGCATGTACATTGATCATCTACGGTGTCATCTTCATCTGGATGGAGAACCGCCAGCACAATTATGCGATTGAAGATGTCCATCAGATCAATGCTAAGAATGCATTTGAAATGGGCATGTTCCAGGTGCTTGCATTGATTCCAGGCACATCACGTTCCGGTTCAACGATCTTTGGTGGAACCATGCTCGGCTTCAACCGTACAACCGCTGCAGAGTTCTCATTCTATATGTCCATCTCCGGTGATGTTCGGTGCAAGTCTGCTGAAAATTGTCAAAGCCAAGATTGCATTTACAGTACCAAGTGTCATTGTTCTGCTGATCGGCATGATCACCGCATTCATTGTTTCGGTATTTGCCATCAAGTATCTGATGAACTATATCCGCAAACATGACTTCAAGGTATTCGGCTACTATCGTATTGCCTTAGGCATCAATCGTCCTGATCTTTGGACTGTTCGGCTTATTAGGATAATGTATCAGTAGAGTGATGGAAGCATCACTCTTTTTTTTGGTATGACGGGCATGTCATACATCGAGGGTGAAGATCCCGAGGGACACCTGTTGCCGGTGAACCCGATAGCGATTCGCAAATTTCACATCGTGAGGTGTGGGAGAGAAGAAGCGATAGCGAAACCGTGGCCTTACGGACAGAAACCGGATATCAAGGCACATGCGGCGGACAAGATGACCAGAAGCATCAAGTCCAAGATGGCAATCGTAAACCCGCATGTGTAAATCAGGAAGGTGAACGGGGAAGGATGTATGGTTTATCCCGCGAGGTCTCACAGAGGACAAATGTCCCAGCAACAGCGGACTGTGAGAAGCCAGCCGAGGCCGTAGTAGCTGGATAGAAACTTATCCAGTGAAGGGCTGAACAGCAGAACGTGCAACAAGAGGCTTCAAATGTCCGATATGGATGCCTGACAGACAGGAAGGCAGGGGCGTACCCCGAGGATACTGTCAAAGACTTAGGGCTCACCATGGAGGAGCGAGGAAAGGAAGGGAGGCACAAAGAATGTCGGAACTGTTGGAAAGATACTGAGCAGAGAACATGACAGAAGCGTTCAAGCGTGTCTCGTGCAACAAAGGATCTGCCGGGACAGATGGTGTAATCCACGCGGAGGAAGCGGAAAGCGTATGTCAGGGACAAACTGGGCAGGAATCAAGAAACAAATCCAGCAGCGCCCGTACAGACCGCAGCCAGTAAGGCGGGTACAGATTACCCAAAGCCAAATGGTGGAAAGCCGAAAGCTCGGGATACCAACTGTCATGGACAGACACCATCCAGCAGGCAGTCACGCAGGTCATAGCGCCTATCTGTGAACCGATACTTCTCTGATTCCAGCTATGGATTCAGACCAGGCAGGTCATGCGAGCGAGGCGATATTGAAACTGCTTGACTACTTCAATGATGGCTATGAATGGATAGTCGATATCGACCTCGAGAAACTCTTTGACAATGTGCCGCAGGACAGGCTGATGAGAGCCTGGTCCACAGTCATCAGCAATGATGGAGATACGGAGAGCCTAATCCGAAAATATCTTCAGGCAGGTGTAGATGGTAGACGGACATTATGAAGAAACGAATCTCGGGACACCGCAGGGAGGGAATCTCTCACCGCTGTTGAGCAACATCATGCTCAACGAGCTGGACAAAGAACTGGATGCACGTGGACTACGCTTCAACACGGTACGCAGATGAACTGCGTGATAGTCGTGAAGAGCGAGGTCCAGTGCGAAACGGGTCAATGCGCACCGTCACAGATTAACATCGAAAGGAAACTAGGGCTGAAGGTCAATGCGACAAAGACACACGTCACAAGACCAACAAATCTCAAGTTACC
>Ga0268359_10868_pt1 | contig 23695 bp, 20 predicted proteins | sample BioMet11_FD_194416 | JGI IMG/M metagenome (GOLD analysis project Ga0268359, IMG submission 194416) | Sewage microbial communities from Oakland, California, United States - Biofuel 11 (PacBio Assembly) | ecosystem: Engineered > Wastewater > Sewage > Unclassified | place: USA: California | collected...
AAAGGACGCTTTACCCGGTAAGGCAGGCGACAGAGGAAGAACGGCAGAAGATAATCGACTTTTTATTAATGCCGTTGATGTGGATTGCAAAGGCTGGTGCGCCTTGGCGGGACTTGCCTGATACTTATGGGAAGTGGTCGACGGTGCACAAGCGGTTTATTCGATGGGCGAAAAAAAGCGTCTGGCAAATGATCTTCAACACCTTGGCTGCTGATGCGGACACGGAATGGCTTATGATTGACAGCACCATTATTCGAGCACATCAACATGCCGCTGGCGCAAAGGGGGCAGCAATCGCAGAAATTCGGTAGATCAAAAGGTGGGCTCTCCACCAAGGTACATGCTACAGCAGATTCATTAGGATGTCCAACGAAATTTATTCTTACTGGTGGTAATGAATCGGATTATACCCAGGCTTTGCCCTTGATTGAAGAACAACAGGCCGATTATGTACTGGCAGACAAGGGATATGACTCACAGGCTATCGTTGATGCCATAAATTTGAAGGGTGCAGAGCCTGTTACCCATTCCTGTTCTCTTCGGAAGATGCCACGAGAGTATGATCGCCATATCTACAAAGAAAGAAATGCTATCGAACGCATGTTCAATAAGATCAAGCAGTTTAGAAGGGTTGCGACAAGATATGACAAGCTGGCCGTTGCTTATATTTCATTCCTTCATGTGGCGGCAATAGTGGTCTGGCTTAGATAAATGTCGACACGACCTAGCGAGGCGGTAGTCGTGGCCAATTTTTCTCCAGGTCCGGTATTTTGCCGCCTCTTGGGACAGTTGCCAGCCAAAGGAGACACGTCTCCTCATCAACCGACTTTGAGGACGGCTTTTTTCAGATTGAAGGCAATGGCATTGAGCAGGAACTCCAGTTCGACTTTGGCCATCCCGAGGTATCGGGCTTCGAAAGAAGCCGTAGCTACGCTGGTGTAGCGGTCTAGGGTTTCTTGGACAGTTTGGCCGCGAAAGTTAGGCGGCCTTTGTGGCCTCAACCTTCTGCTGCTCCCTAACCAGAGCCGGAGAGCGATAGTCATTGCCGTCCGATGCGCCACTGTCGGTTGTAGGTGTCCTTGAAGGCCAGGCATTTGACGGAGGTTCACTTTTTGGGCGCATGGTTACTGCGTGAAAGCGCTCGTCTTGACGAGCAGTTGCGCGAGCAGGCCGAAGCGTACGACCCTGCTGAGCGCGCCGTTCTATGCCGTTCGGGGAGCCACTATCGAGGGTAAAATGCCAGTGAAAGTAAACTATCGCTTCGCAATACTGTGCGCTCTTGTGCCATATCTGGTATTGGCTATGCCGCTTGCGGCCGATGCACTCCTCCTGGAAAAACCCATTGTTTGTGAACAAGGTGTAGACTGCTTTATTCAAAATTATGTCGATGCAGAGCCTGGTCCTGGCTATGCTGATGACTATTGCGGCTCGCTTTCCTATGACAAGCACAAAGGCGTTGATTTTCGGGTACCGTTCACCATGATGCAGGAGGGCGTTGAGGTAGAGGCTGCCGCGCCTGGAATCGTTCGAGGTGTCCGCGATGGGATGGAGGATGTGAGCATCCGCCAAGGCGGTGTCGAGTCTATAAAAAATCGTGAGTGTGGCAACGGTGTGGTCATATCCCATGCCGATGGGGTGGAAACACAATATTGTCACATGCGCAAGGGAAGCATTCGCGTCAAGGCCGGGGAGAAAGTCGCCACAGGGCAGCCTTTGGGGTTGGTTGGGCTTTCGGGAGATACGGAATTTCCCCATTTGCATTTTGAAGTTCGGGTTCATGGGAAGACAGTCAGCCCGTTTACCGGCAAGGACATGGAGAGCGGCTGTTCCGCGCAAGAGGGGAAAACGCTCTGGAGCGAAAAGGCCCTGAAGTCCATGCCCTATACGCCCACTGGCGCTCTCGATGCCGGATTCAGCATTGAACAGCCGGACATCAATACTGTTTTTGTCGGCGGCAAAAAGAAGGTGGTTTTTTTCTCCCCAGTCGCCGCAAGTGCTTTTTTGGGCAGGCTTTTGGGGCGTGCAGAAGGGCGATAGCATCACCATGCGCATTGATACGCCCAATGGCGAGGTCTGGACCGCTCCTGAGCAGATTCTGCCGCGCAATCAGGCCCAGATTCTTGTCACGATGGGGAAAAAACGTACGGGGCCTTGGCCGCCGGGCACCTATAAGGGCAAGGTCGCCCTGGTTCGTCCGGGGGCAAATGGCAAGAAGTCCATTGTGCTTCCCATGGCGCGAAGCATGGTCATTCCCCCGACGGGGGATACGTCGTCGTCCGAGCAGACGACAAATCCTACACCCTAGCCGTGCCGGGACGGTTTTGCCCCGTTACACGGGAAAGGCTTCACGGAAGAATGCGTTTGGCAAGGCGCCACTGGATGGGAAACGGAGCGAGGCGGTGGGCTACTGCAGCCGTTGCGCGTCTCCGGCGGTCCTTTCCTTGGGCTGGTCAAAAAAAGTCTAAAATCAGTACCCCCCGGCAAAGCCGGGGGTGGATCGGGATAGGGTTTTCTTGGACACCAACGTAGGCGACTATTGGGTATCGAGGGAGGAACGCCCAAGCGTTTTTGGGCGAAGCACAAGGCCAAACGGTTCTGAGGCTTCTTCGCGGAGAGGACATTGACCTGGTAGCCGGGACATCGGCGTGACGGCGGCAACGCTGACGCAATGGCGCGACACCTTCCTGGAGGCAGGGAAAGCCGGCCTGAAGCCGCATCTGGTCAAGGAATCCGTCGAAGTTGGTCGTCTGCGGGAGAAAATCGGCGAACAGGCCATGGAAAACGAGCTGCTTCGGGAGAAAATAGCCCATATGGAGCAGAACCGCCCTTTGGCGTTCCGGAGGTCGAGGAAGTGAGCCGGGCCGCCTCGATCTCCACCGGGAAAGCTTACGGCGTGGCGCGCGTCTGTCGCATCTGGGGCCTGCCACGTTCCACCGTCTATTGGCAACGGCAGCAGCCGAAGGGCTCAGGTCGGCGCCGTGGACCGCAAGGATTTCACAGCGATGCCGTAATGGCCGGAGAGATCAAGGCCGAGATAGCATCCCGTCCGTTTCCCGGAGAAGGCTACCGAAAGATCTGGGCTGGTCTGCGGGGCAAGGGCATCCGGACCGCCCCGGTCCGGACACTGCGTCTGATGCGCGAAAACAACTGGCTCGCCCCCACGCGTATCGGCCACCCGCACGGTCCAAAGGCCCATGACGGGACGATCAAGACCTCTCGCGTGGATGCCATGTGGGGCACGGACATGACCACGACGCTCACGATCAAGGAAGGCAATGCAGCGATATTTTTCGCTATTGATCATTGCGCCCTGGAGGTGGTCGGCATCCATGCCGCCAAGCGCGGCACGCGTTTCGAGGCGTTGGAACCGATCCGTCAGGGTGTCCGCCACAGTTTCGGCGCTTTCGGCAAGGACATGGCCAAGGGGCTGACCTTGCGGCATGATCACGGCAGCCAGTTCATCTCGGACGATTTTCAGAATGAAATCAAGTTCCTGGGTATAAAGGATTCGGCGTCGTACGTGCGGGAGCCGCAAGGCAATGGCATCGCCGAACGCTTTGTCCGCATCCTCAAGGAAAATCTTCTCTGGGTTCGCAGCTTCAACACGGTTGAGGAGCTTCGATTGGCGCTCCTGGCCTTCAAGGAAGTCTACAACCAACAGTGGCGCATCGGCCGGCATGGCTATCGGTCTCCGGCGCAGATCAGGGAACAGCAGAAGGCCGAGGGTCACCAAGGCCGCCTAACTTTCGCGGCCAAACTGTCCAAGAACTCTAGACCGCTACACTATACCGAGATCGTACCTGATTGCAGCCGTCCCACCCTTCAAGCTGTGATCAGGGGCAGAATCGACGTTGAGAGTGTCATCCATTCCGATGGATGGCGAGGATACAACGGCCTGGTAGACCTTGGATATCAGAAGCATTTCAGGGTCAATCATGGTGACAATGAATTTGCCAGCGGCCCTTGTCATATCAACGGGATGAAAGCTTTTGGGGTACGCCAAAACCCGCTTGGCTCGTTTTCGAGGCTTGAAAAAAGAGAGCTTTTATTTGCATCTCAAGGAGTGTGAGTTTCGGTTCAACCATAGGGAAGAAGACCTCTATAAGGTCGTGCTCAAAATCCTAAGATGCTCCCCGCTGTTCTAGGTTGTGTCGACATTTGGTCTGGACTGTGCTATTCCCCTCAACAGAGGGAATACAATGGAACTTCGACACACCATTACTGATGAGCAATGGAACAAGATAAAGGACGCTTTACCCGGTAAGGCAGGCGACAGAGGAAGAACGGCAGAAGATAATCGACTTTTTATTAATGCCGTGATGTGGATTGCAAAGGCTGGTGCGCCTTGGCGGGACTTGCCTGATACTTATGGGAAGTGGTCGACGGTGCACAAGCGGTTTATTCGATGGGCGAAAAAAAGCGTCTGGCAAATGATCTTCAACACCTTGGCTGCTGATGCGGACACGGAATGGCTTATGATTGACAGCACCATTATTCGAGCACATCAACATGCCGCTGGCGCAAAGGGGGCAGCAATCGCAGAAATTCGGTAGATCAAAAGGTGGGTTCTTCACCAAGGTACATGCTACAGCAGATTCATTAGGATGTCCAACGAAATTTATTCTTACTGGTGGTAATGAATCGGATTATACCCAGGCTTTGCCCTTGATTGAAGAACAACAGGCCGATTATGTACTGGCAGACAAGGGATATGACTCACAGGCTATCGTTGATGCCATAAATTTGAAGGGTGCAGAGCCTGTTATCCCTTCCCGTTCTCTTCGGAAGATGCCACGAGAGTATGATCGCCATATCTACAAAGAAAGAAATGCTATCGAACGCATGTTCAATAAGATCAAGCAGTTTAGAAGGGTCGCGACAAGATATGACAAGCTGGCCGTTGCTTATATTTCATTCCTTCATGTAGCGGCAATAGTGGTCTGGCTTAGATAAATGTCGACACGACCTAGTCATGACCCATGAAAAAATATGCCGAGATCCTTTTCCAGGCCTCATTGGCCTGTGCGGTGTTGGCGATTCCGCTGGCCTCGCTCGATGTCTGTACGTGGTGGACGATTCCCTATTCTCCGGAGCGGCCATCCTACGTTGTCGCCTTGGCGGGCGTATTTTTTTGGTTCCTCTCCGGCCGCTGGTATAGGGAAGCTCCGCACCACAAGACTCTGCTTGTCTGCGTTTTCGTCGCCTTGCTCTGGAGCACCGTTGCGACGGTGTGCGGTTCCCTGGAGCGCAAGCCTGGGCATCTGACGTTTGATTATCTCCTGCTTTATCTGATCTTGCGAGTGGGGCCGTTGGTCTTTTTGACCTGGATGGCCCTGGCCTTTTCCGAACTGCAACGCGACCGCATTGTCAAACTCCTCTCCCTGGCATTGCTGTTGCTGTTCCTGCCCAACCTCATTCACGGGGTACTGGAAATTTTGGCCAACGCCGGTGCGATGGGCGTTAAGACTTTTCTAATGGATATCAACCATTTTTTTCGCAAGGCGGAAATCGACGGCGGCTGGTGGCCCCCTATTTTCTTTGAAGGCCGGGTGCGCGGACTTTTTGCTGAACCCAGCTACATGGGTTTTTCCCTCTTGCCGCTGTTTGGATATTTTGTTGCTAAGCTGCGCAAAAGTTGGTTGTACGGGCTGCCGCTTGCTGCCTTGTTTGTCATTTATGGCTGCAGCAAAACCTACAGTGGTCTCCTAGGGGTGACGGCCTTTTTGATTTTTCTCGTGATCCTGAACGACAGGCTGCCTCGGCGGGTGCGCTGGAGCATTGCCGGCTGCGTCTGCGGTCTGGGGCTGCTGCTCCTGGTTGGTTGGTTTACTTTTGGCAAACAGACCGATTTGGGCAGAAACATGGCGAGGGAGTTCCATAACATTGAAAGTCTTTCATCCTATTGCGCGGCTATAAATGCCGGCCAACATCCGGCCGTGCCTAAGTTGGACTACCGAAAAACACTGCCGAGCAGCGCCGGCCCCCGCCTGACGGCCATATGGCTCGACATCACGACGGCCCTGCATGCGCCGCTTGTTGGCACGGGCTTTTACCAGAGGGGCTTTTTTTTGCTTCCGCTTGCCGCGTGCGATTTTCAGGGTACGGAATTCGGCCTGTGGATGCGGCAAGCGACAGCGTCCCCCTTTCGGGTGGTTCCACAGATCTCCGAATATACGGTGCTCATGGCGGAATTCGGTTTCCCTGGACTCTTTTTCTTCTTGCTTCTCTATGGATTTATCGGCAAACGGGCGCTTCGTTTTTCTCGAAACAACAACGATTATTTTTTGTTCTGTATGGCGTGTAGTTACTGTGCCATGTTGGTGGACGCCGTGTTTTCTTCCCTGATCAATGTAGTCATTTTTTTCTATTTTTCCGGGATACTCTATGCATTGAGCAAACCTGAGGCGATGGTGGCCACGGGCATCTCCCTGGCTGAGGCGGACAATGGTTTTCTTGGACACGATTTGTAGGAATCTCAGTGTCAAAGGAGAACCGGGACATGCGGCAAGATGAACGCGGAAAGGGACAGGGGCTGGAGGACAGCAAGGAACGTGATCCTGGGGCGAGTGAAGTTGCGACCTCCCGTTCGGTGGTGGTCGGCCCTCTGGCTCCGGGACAACGTTGGACCGTGACCAAAAAGCGGGAAGTCGTTCTGAGGATATTTCGCGGTGAATCCCTGGACAGCCTTTCCAGGAAACCGGGCGCGGTACATCCTGGCCTTCAAGGAGGTCTACAACCAACAGTGGCGCATCGGCCGGCATGGTTATCGTTCACCGGCGCAGATCAGGGAGCAGCAGAAGCTTGAGGTCACCAAGGCCGCCTAATTTTCGCGGCCAAACTGTCCAAGAAACCCTAGACCGCTACAGGACACACCCCTTTCTTCAACATCGGGGACGCCTGGCACGAGGGATGGGGACGAAATGAAGCCAAAAATGAGAAGCGGGCTATCACTTTTCCATGACTTACCCGCTTCCCCAAGGCCCCGAAAGATTCCGGCATCAACGAAAAAAGTTTACCCGAGTGTCCTTAAAAAAACAACAAAAAATATCATCCCTAACATCCTGAGACAATAGCATTTTTTGTTTGTTTTGCAGTTTGTCCAGATTTTATGGGCCACTGCGCGGTGTAGCGGTCTAGGGTTTCTTGGACAGTTTGGCCGCGAAAATTAGGCGGCCTTTTGGATCGGCATAGGGTTTTCTTGGACACCAACTTAGGCGACTATGGAGGTCGTCAAAGCGAGGAAGGCTTCCCATTCCCGGAAATGTCAAACTCTGGGAGTCCCCCCGGCAAAGCCGGGGGGACCCATGATTATTACAGCGAGCAGGCCATGTTGCCTCCTGGAAACAGATGGTGTACCCAACGGCCTGTTCTGCGCGGACGGCACAGGGGAAGCTCCTGTCCCTTGAGAAGAAAGCAGCGTAGAGCAGCAATTGGCGAAGCGCTGCCCTTGAGGACGTAATTGTACTTCACTAGGAATGGAATGGATAGTTTCCTCGAAGACACAGGGGAACGGCTGCTACCGACATGGAAACATGTTACGGTGGCTGAACATCTCCATCGCTATGCCATCGCCATGTCCTTGGCGGTGGGCAAGGACGTTCTCGATATCGCATCCGGCGAGGGGTATGGCTCAAATCTGCTTGGAAAAGTTGCGAAAAGCGTTACCGGCGTTGATCTGAGCATGACGGCAGTCCGTCATGCCAGACAGTGCTATGGAAATGCCACTGTCCGTTTCGTCCAAGGAGAGGCTACGAAAATTCCCTTTCATGATGCAGCATTTGACCTTGTCGTCAGTTTTGAAACGATTGAGCATCTGGTGAATAATGAGGCCATGGTGGCAGATTTGCAGAGAGTTTTGAAAGATGACGGCCTGTTGCTGATATCCTCTCCAGACAAGGCGTATCATGGAGATCGTGAAGACTATGCCAACGCGTACCATGTCAAGGAGCTCTACGAACACGAATTCATCGACCTGTTGTCCCGTCATTTTTCCTCCATATACCATATGCAACAACAGGTCCTTACGTGCTCAGCGCTGTGGTCGCATGATCGAACCGCGCCAGTAGAGATCTATACGGGTTCTTTTGACGGGTTTACCATACTCAAAAAATTGCCAGCACCGTCATTTCACGTCGTTTTGGCCGGGAAAAAAACAGTGCCGACGGTGCCGGAATCTCTTTTTGACGGCACCGATGTGGCCACGGCCTTTGCTTCCAGACAGAAAACGGAAATAAAAAATTTGAATGCCTATGTTGAGTCCCTCCAATCTGAAATCAAGCGCTATGCGCAACAGGAAAAGCAGCCGCAGCAAATTTCGAATACCGAAGCCTTGCAAAATATAAAAATGAATTTCTGTCTTCTTGGAAAACGGCTGTTGCAAAAAATGCATGTTTTTTTTGGTTAATCCTAGCGGTCAGTCTGTAACAATTTGTGTAAATACGCGATGCAAAACTTTACTGTGACGGATAATGAGATAAAATTACAGAATAAGCTTGCCGCGTTGCGGCAGGAAAATAGCGATCTGCATGCAACAAATGCGACCTTGCGGCAGCAGGTAGCGGAGGCCCGCCTGGAGGCTGCCGCCGTTTCTCGCCAGATAACCTATTTTCGCCAGTTGGCCGCGCGCGGTCCCTGGTCGCTCGGTTCCCTGTCCTTGCGCATGCGCCGCTGGCTGCGACGGCTGGCCACCCCCCCGGGAAAACCGGCAACAGTGGGAGTTTTCCTGCATCTCTATTATGACGATCTCGCCGCCGAGTTTGCCACCTCGCTCGCGCGGATTCCCGAGCCGAAACGCATCTACATCTCCACCGATACGGCGGAGAAGGCGGCGTCCATTGCCCAGGCCTTTGCGGTGGAGGGGGGGGCGCCAGCCGATATCCGGGTTTTCCCCAACCGCGGTTTTGATGTCGGGCCGTTTCTCGTCGGCTTTCGCGAGGAAATTGGCCGGAATGATCTGGTGTTGCGCCTGCATGGCAAAAAATCCACCCAGCTGGGCGAGGCCGCCGGCACGGCCTGGCGGCATGAGCTCTTAGACGCCTTGGTGGGCGATGCCGAGCGCATTCAAACTATTTTACAGGCCTTCCGGCACTGGCCGGACTTGGGGATGGTCTACCCGGAACATTGGGAAGGCCTCTATCGTCTCTACGACGCCCCCATTGCCATCGGCTCCAATCTGGTCAGGATGGCCGAATTGCTGGCCCGATATGCTGTGCCGCTACCGGCCAATCTTCCCATTGAATTTCCCAGCGGCTCCATGTTCTGGTGCCGTCCCAAGGCCTTGGCGCCCTGGTTGCGCTTCGATTTTTCCTGGGATTCCTTTGAGGAAAGCCGCGAGGGGGTCCGGGATGCCTCCCTGGCCCATGCCTTGGAACGGCTGTTTTTATTTGGCTGCGGCCTGGAGGGCCTGACCTGGGCCCGGGCCGACGCCTTGCCCCGACCTGGAGGCGCGACAGGGGGAGGGGAGGCGGATTTTTTCCCCCCAAAGAACAAGTAGTGTTCGGCGCGTCCTGCGTGTAGAAGAGGCAAGCGGGGCAGGGGGGGGGCGGCAGACGCATCGTGTGCCGCCCGGCAGGCCAATTGTCCCGTGTCTGGCGACGCGAATTCCTTATTCCTTCTAGAGAAAGCGAGCCCTTTTGTTGCGACAGGTCTTCCTGAAACTTGTGGTCCTCCTTGAAATGGCGCGACATGACTTTCGCGCGCGATTTCTTGGTTCATATTTGGGTATATTATGGGCCTTTATTCATCCGATCATTACCATCGCCGTTTTACTGATTATTTTTGGCCTGGGCTTTAAGTCCGCGCCGGTGGGGGAGGTACCGTTTGCCCTGTGGCTGACCGTAGGCATGATCCCCTGGCTTTATTTCTCCGAAACCATGAACGACGCCACCGGTTCGATCTTTTCCAGTGCCTTTTTAGTGAAGAAAACGAGCTTCAATTTATCATTTTTACCGGTCGTCAAAATGCTGTCGAACGCCATTATCCATGCAGCGCTGCTGTGCATGGTTTTTATCTTGCTTATTAAATACAAATTTTATCCGGTGGTCCTTTGGATAAGTATCTTATACTATTTTTTTGCCATGTTTTGTCTGATTCTGGGGCTCTGTTGGATGACAAGCGCCATGGCAGTTTTTACACGGGATGTCAATAATATTGTGGCTGTATCTATGCAAATCGGCTTTTGGGTGACGCCAATTTTTTGGGATATCCATACCATGCCGAACAAAATCACTTCATATATAAAGCTTAATCCCGTATATTATATTATCAATGGCTACCGTGACGTGTTTCTGTATGGCATTCCCTTTTGGCGCAGGCCAATGCTGACCGTATATTTTTGGTCTTTTACGTTGCTGGTCCTTTTTTGCGGCCATGTCGTATACAAGCGTCTTCGGCCTCATTTTGCCGATGTCTTGTAGGATGTCCGATGATCATCGCCCAACATATCTCCAAGGTATATAAAATATATGCCACGCAGATGGACAGGATGAAGGAAGCCCTCCATCCTCTGAAAAAGAAGTATCACAAGGATTTCTATGCCCTTCGGGACATCAATTTTACCATAGAACCGGGTGAGGTCGTTGGCATCATCGGCAAGAACGGGAGCGGGAAATCAACCTTGCTCAAGATTTTGACCAACGTGCTTGCCCCCACGTCCGGGACGGTCGCCGTGACCGGCCGGGTCTCGTCCCTGCTGGAGCTGGGAGCCGGATTCAACCCGGAAATGACGGGGCGTGAGAATATTTACTTTCAGGGCACCATGCTGGGGCTCAGCCGGAAGGACATGGAGCGGCAGATCCCCGCGATTCTCGAGTTTGCCGATATTGGCGATTTCGTCGACCAGCCGGTCAAAAGCTACTCCAGCGGCATGTTCGTGCGCTTGGCCTTCGCCTGCGCGGTCAATGTTTCTCCGGACATTCTCATTGTCGACGAGGCGTTGGCTGTCGGCGACGCCGCCTTTCAGCGCAAGTGCTATGAGAAGTTTGACGCCTTCAGAGCAGCCGGCAAGACGATTTTGCTGGTCAGTCACGATATGGAGACAATCAAACGCTTGTGCTCCCGAACCATACTGCTGCACAACGGCCAGTTACTGCAGGACGATGTTCCGCAAAAGGTTGTCCTCTCCTATTTTCGCCGTTTGTTTCCCGAGGAGTACGTCGTCACCCAAAAGAAGAAGAAGAAGGAAAAGACGGGGATCGATGTCGTCACGTCGGCAGCCGAGGGCAAAAGCGGCGAGGCGGAGTTCGAGGCCAGTCTCTCCATTGACTACGATACCAATCAAATGGCCTGGGGCGCCGGCGGCGGCCTGATCCGGAAGATTGCCATCGCGGGGCTCGTGGACGGCAATATTTTTGCCGACGAGTCCCGTTTGACCTTCACCTATTTCTGTGAATGGGATACTGCGGCGGTGAGCCAGAAGATCGCCGAAGCGACGGTCACGCCCAACCTGATCGTTGGCTGTACGGTGCACAACAAGGCCAATATCCTGGTGGCCGCCTTTAACACCTATGAAGGCGGCTTGCGCATTGATCCCTTTGCCGGTCGGGGGGCCGTCGTGACCAGCCATCTTCAGCTGCCTCCCCTGGCCCCGGGAGATTACTTTTTCAAGCCGGCCATTGCCGTGGGCAACCAGGACAACAATGTCATGCTGCGGTGGCATGAAAATCCCATTCATCTGGTTTGTACCACCCAGCGCGCCTATACTTTTGGCGTGACCCATATCAAAACGACGCACGCCGTGCGGATGCTCGACAACTAGTGTTTCGTCCTTGAAATAAATCTATATACTGGTCTCCAGTTAAGGAGGTCAGGATGGGCGCTCGGATAAAGGTTGAGTTGACGGAGGAGCAGGCGGCAACGCTACGGATGATGGCTGGGTCCGGCAAGACCGAACAGCGTATGGCCCTGCGGGCCAGGGTGATCCTTCTGGCGGCCGAAGGGTTGGGACTCAAACAGATTGAGAAAGAGACTGCCTTGAACTGGCAAAGCTGCCTGAAATGGCGCAAGCGCTTCCTGGCGTACGGCCTCGAAGGTTTGAAAGATCAAGCGGGGCGCGGTCGGCCACAGTCGATCACCCCGGAAGAACGGGTGGGCGTCGTGGCTCTGGCCTGTACTACACCCGTCGACGGCAGCAGCCACTGGAGTGTGCGTAAGCTGGCAGAGGTCACCGGCCACAGCAAGTCCGCCGTTCAGAAAATCCTGACCGAGGGGGCCATCAAGCCCCACAAAACCAAGTATTGGTGCGGCAAGAGCCCCGACCCGGAATTCGCGCAAAAGCAGGCGGCCATCATCGGCCTGTACCTGAACCCGCCGGAAAACGCCCTCGTTCTCTCGGTGGACGAGAAGTCGCAAATCCAGGCTCTTGACCGGACCCAGCCGCTGCTGCCCATGCGATCAGGTGAGCCTAAGCGGCTGACCGCCACCTACAAGCGTCACGGCACGACCTGTCTCCTGGCCGCCTTGGCGGCTCACGCCGGGACCGTCGAGGGACGTTGCGTCGAAAGCACGAATCATGAGGAATTTCTAAAGTTTTTGAAACTGTTCTACCGCAAGTACCCCGGAAAACACCTGCACGTGATCGTGGATAATCTGGCTGTCACAAACACCAGAAGATCAAGGACTGGGTGGCAGGGCAAGCGGCGTATGACCATGCACTACACGCCGACCTACTCCTTCCTGGCTGAACCAAGTGGAAATTTGGTTCAACATCTTCGCCCGCGACGTGCTCCGGGACGGTAGTCTGGCGCTCAAAGCAGCAGCTCGTCGGCCAGATCATGGAGTACATCAAGAACTATAACGAGCTCTGGGCAAGCCCTTCAAGTGGACCTACACCGGCAAACCGCTGGTCGCTTAAATATGTATTAATTTGAGGACGCGACACTAGATGCTCAAGGCCAAGATCGTCGCCCTTGCCGCCCGGGCGCGGCAGTTTTTTGCCCACGTCACGCAGAATGGCTGGCGAAGCGCCGTGGCCACCACGCTGGCCTTTCTGGCGGCGAAGGTACGTCCGGCTAGGCGGGCGACGCCATACGGCGCCCTGGATCCGAGCCGTTGGGATATCGCCTTCGAAGCGCAGGATGCGCTGCAACCGGCACCGGGACGAGTCAAGCTGTTGGCCTATTATCTGCCCCAGTTCCATCCGATTCCGGAAAACGACCGCTGGTGGGGCGAGGGCTTTACCGAATGGACGAACGTGGCCAGGGCAACCCCGTTGTTTCCGGGCCATACCAGCCGGACCTGCCTGGCCCTCTGGGGTTTTACGATCTGCGCGTGCCAGAAATCATGCGCCAGCAGATCGCCATGGCCAAACACCATGGCATCTATGGATTTTGCTTCCACTATTATTGGTTTTTCGGCAAGCGCCTGTTGGAAATGCCTTTGGAACGCTTTCTGGCGGACCCGAGCTGTACTATGCCGTTTTGCCTCAACTGGGCCAACGAAAGTTGGTCTCGCCGCTGGGACGGCATGGACCAGGAAATCCTGATCCGGCAGGAACACAGCCCGGAAGACGACCGGGCCATCATGTTGGATTTACTCCGCTACTTTTCCGATCCCCGCTATATTCGGGTGGAAGGGCGGCCGGTTCTGCTCGTCTATCATGCACGGTTGCTCCCGGACATGACGGCCACCCTGAAACGCTGGCGGGAAGTCTGCCAAGAGCACGGCGAAAGGCCGCCGTATTGCGTTATGGTGCAGTCCTTTGCCAACCATGACCCCCCGCCAGGACGGTTTTGACGCGGCCGCCCAGTTCCCGCCGCACTTGAGCCACAATCCGGCCGGCTTCAAAACAACTACCATCGACGGTATCCGGTCCGATTTTTCCGGTACGGTCATTGCCTATGAGGAGATGATGGGGCAGACTCTGGCCGGTCTCGACGAACCGTTTCCACTGTTTCCCTGTGTCTGCCCGAGCTGGGACAACACGCCCCGCCGGGGGGGGGCGGCCACGATCTACGCCGGGGCCACGCCGCAAAAATACGCCGCCTGGCTGCGCCGGGCCTGTGAACAGGCCGTGGCCAACCTGCCGGAGGACCGGACCTTCGTCTTCATCAACGCCTGGAACGAATGGGCCGAGGGAGCGCATCTGGAACCCGGCCGACGCTACGGCTACGCCTTTTTGAACGCCACTAGCCGGGTGCTGGAGGAAATGGCCACCGCCGGCGACGCCGTAACCGATCCAGCTCTCCGCCTGCGGGTGCTGTTCGTGGCCCATGACGCGGCTCGGGCCGGGGCGCAGGTTTTACTGTTGGAACATATGCGGTGGCTGGCTCGCCATGCCGCCGTGGACATGCATTTGCTGCTGCTGCGGGACGGCCCGCTGCGGCCCTCCTTTGAAGCGGTCTGCCCGGTGCTGGTGTGTCCGCCGCAGCGGATTGCCTCGCCACGGATCAGGGAGTGGTGTGGCGAACTCGACCTCATTTTCGGCAATACGGCGGTGGCGGCCGCAGCCTATCCCTCCCTGGCCAGTCTGGGCGTGCCTATGATCACCCATGTCCACGAGCTGGAGCACTCCCTGCAAAACTTCGCCGGAAAGACGGTGCTGGACGCGATGACCCGGCACACCGCCCGCTATATCGCCGCCTCCGAGACCGTGCGGCAAAACCTGGTCGACCGGCATGGAATCGCACCCGAGGAGGTCCAGACGATCCGCGCCTTCATCACCCCGCCAGCCGTTGCCCCGTCCGAATCCGAAGACCGGAGGCGCTGGCGCCAGGCCCTGGGCCTTCCCCCGGACCGATTACTGGTCCTTGGCTGCGGCTCGCGGGACTGGCGCAAGGGTGTGGACAGCTTCGTTGAAATTGCCCGCTTGGTCCTGTCCGCTCCCGATTGCCCCAAGACGACCTTCGTCTGGATCGGTGGCGGCCGGGATCCGTCCATTGCCGATCCCATCGCCCTGGCGCGCCGCCATGGCCTGGACCGGAACGTCCTTTTCGTCGGTGAGCAGGAACGGCCGCAGACCTACTATCAGGCGGCCGACCTTTTTGTGCTGCCGTCCCGGGAGGACCCCTTTCCCCTGGTCTGCCTGGAAGCGGCGGCCTGCCATGTCCCGACGATCTGCTTCGACGGGGTCGGGGATATGCCGGCCTTCGTGGGCCAGGACGGCGGTTTCGTGGTCCCCCGGGAGGACGTGCCGGCCATGGCCGAACGGGTGCGGCAGCTCCTGGCGGATGCCGATCTGCGCCGCCAGCTGGGCCGGCAGGCCCGGGAGAATTTACTGGCGTGGCACACTACGGACATCGCCGTGCCGCGCATCCTTGCACTTTGCCGACAGGTGGCCGGCAAGCCCCCGCCGGTCAGCGTCATCGTCCCGAATTACAATTACGCCCGCTACCTGGACCAGCGACTGTCCTCCATTTTTGGCCAGACCTTTCGGGACCTGGAGGTCATTCTCCTGGATGATGCCTCCACGGACGACAGCCTAGCGGTCCTGGCCCCTTGGCAGAAGCGCACGGGGCTGCGTCTCGTCACAAACGACCACAACAGCGGCAATGCCTTTACGCAATGGCGTAAGGGCGTGGAGCTGGCCCGGGGAAAATTCATCTGGATTGCCGAGGCCGACGACGACGCGTCGCCGTGCTTTTTGGCCACGCTATTGGCGGCCTGTTCCCAGGCGAGGGTCGTTTTGGCCTACAGCATCCCCCGGGTCATCGACACGGCGGGGGAACCGGCCTTTGGGTTCGATTACCGGACCAATTATCTCGCCTATGCCTCGCGGGAACGCTGGCAAAAAAGCTATGTGGTCTCCGGACGTGAGGAGATTCGGGAAGCCCTGGCCGTTGCCAACTGCCTGCCCAACGTTTCGGCCGTGGTCTTTCGCAAGCCTGCGGCGGAATTGCTGGGCGATTGCCAGGCCTTCCGTTGCTCCGGCGACTGGTTGTTTTATTTATTGGTGGCCGACCGGGGCGATATCGCCTATGTCCATGGCGACTTGGCCTTCCACCGCCGGCATGACCAAAGCGTGGTCGCCCGGGACCAGCAGGAGAAACGGCGTGTTTTACGGGAGGAGATGAAAAGGATTCATCTTTTTGCCGAACAAACCTTCGGCCCCTTGCCTGAGACCACCCGCGAGCGGATGCGCCGGTTTCGAGAGTCGCTGTGACCAGACCGCCGTCGCTGTCTGCGTGTGCATAGAATTCCCAAAGCTCTTGTAGCATCCTCCACGAAGAGAAGGAATGTATGGCCAATATAAAAATTGAAAATCATACGGCTTTGTTATGCTTTCTTATGGTGGCACGACATCATCATCTTGATTTCACCCTGGAAGGCATTTTACATAAGTATGCCATACAAGATACTGAAGTGGAAATACCCCTTTTGCTGCGTATCGCCAAGGAACATGGCTTTCGAGCAAAAGAGGTAACGCTGTCCTGGAAAAAAATCTTTAAATTGGGGAATATTTTCCCGGCTATTGCAAAACTCAAAAATGGTAAGAGTGTTATCTTTTCAGGCATTCAAGCTGGCGATGACCCTAAGGTCGCCTTTTTAGATCCTTTGGATTTGAAAAGCGGCTTTAAACTGTTAAGTCGTGAGCAGCTTGCGGAAGTATGGGATGGGACGACCATCTTCATCAAACGCAACTATAAATTGTCCGATGTAAATCAGCCATTTTCGCTCAGGTGGTTTTTGCCAGAAATTCTTCGAGAAAAAGGGCTGTTCCGTGACGTCGCCACGTCATCCATGATTATAAATATCCTAGCCCTAGGCAGCCCAATCTTTTTTCAACTTGTCATCGATAAAGTTCTCGTCCACAAGGGATTTTCTACCTTGCATGCGTTGACTATTGGCATGATGATATTGCTTCTTTTTGATGCGGCATTTAATTACATCAAAAGAACAATATTGCTTTACGCTACAAATAAAATCGACATGCGCCTCACAAGGCGAACCTTTAGTCATCTGCTCTATTTACCTATCGATTTTTTTGACACGAATTCGTCTGGTGTCCTGTTGAAGCACATGCAGCAGACGGAAAAGATCCGTGGATTTCTGACTGGCAGATTGCTCTTCACCTTGCTCGATCTGAGCGTTCTGATCGTTGTCTTCCCAATTATTTTTATGTACAGCGTGACGCTGTCCTTCATCGTTATCGCCACGGCGTTGCTTATTGCCACTATTTTAGCCTTTGCCATCCCTATTTTTAAAAAACGGCTGCAAGATTTGTATACGGCCGATGGAGAACGACAAGCGACCCTGGTGGAGGCCATTCATGGGATGCCGACCATCAAGGCCCTGGCTTTGGAGCCGCTGCAGGCCAGAAATTGGGACAACCAATCGGCCCGGGCAATTTCCATGCAGTTCCGGGTAGGCAAGCTCTCTGCTTCCATCCAGACCATTACCGATTTTATTCAAAAAACCATGTCCATTGTCTTGCTCTGGGTCGGCGTGAGTTTTGTTTTCGACAATACCCTGACCGTTGGCGCCTTGATTGCCTTCAATATGTTGTCCCAACGCGTCAGTTCGCCGCTGGTGAGTTTTGTCTCCCTGCTCAATCAGTATCAGGAAGTCGGACTTTCCATTGAAATGCTGGGCAATATCATGAATCGTCCCACAGAGCGTCCCCTGGCGGCCCGCGGCCTGACCCCGCCGCTTCATGGTCGCATCGATTTCGAGCATGTTTCGTTCCGGTATCCCCAGGGCACGACCTACGCCCTCCATGACATCAACCTGTCCATTCCGGCGGGCGCCTCTGTCGGCGTCGTGGGGCGAAGCGGCTCGGGGAAATCGACCTTGGCGCGCTTGGTGCAAGGCTTATATCCTCCCCAGGATGGCAACATCAAAATCGATGGACTGGATGTGCGGGAAATTGATTTGCCGCATTTACGTCGCAGTACCGGCGTGGTGCTTCAGGAAAATTTTCTCTTTCGCGGGACGGTGCGGCAAAATATCTCCTACACCAAACCGAGCGCGACCTTCGAAGAAATTGTTATGGCCGCCCGTTTGGCCGGTGCGGATGAATTCATTCAAAACCTGCCCCAGGGCTATGACACCCCTATTACCGAAAATGGGGCCAACCTTTCCGGTGGGCAACGCCAACGCCTCTCCATTGCCCGCTCCTTGCTGCTCAATCCACGCATCATGATTCTTGATGAAGCGACTTCGGCCTTGGATGCGGAAAGCGAATCCATCATCCAAAACAACCTGAAATCCATCTCCAAGGGGCGCACGATGCTCATCATCAGCCACCGCCTCTCGATGATCGCGGGATGTGATGGGATTGTCGTTTTAGATAGAGGAAAAATCATTGGCATCGGCAAGCATCACGAACTGCTGCAGTCTTGCAAGCTGTACCGGGAACTCTGGGAAATGCAAAATCGCTATCTCATCACTGACGTGAAAGAGGAGTTGTCGGCATGATCAAGAGTATGACGAAAAAATTCCTGGGAAAATTCGATAAAAAAATTCTGGCTAAATTCGATCAGTTTCGCGGTATCGCGGAACTCGACAATAATGCTTTGGAATTTCAGCCTGATTCTGTCGAGCTGGAAAAACAGCCCGTCCCGCTTGTGGTCCGTTTGACCTATTATTTGCTTTTGGCCCTGGTTCTCGGCGCGCTTATCTGGTCCATTCTGGCCAAAATGGACATGATCGTCACGGCCCGGGGCAAGCTTATCTCCACAGGCAAACAGGTGGTGGTCCAGCCGCTGGTGAATTCCATCATTAAAAAGTTTCATGTGGACGTCGGGCAAATTGTCAAAAAAGGACAGCCGCTTATTTCCCTGGACCCGACATTTGCCATGGCGGACGAGACGCAGGTGCAAGTTCGCTTGGGGGCTTTAAAAGTCCAAATGAAACGCATGGAATGCGAGTTAGCGGGAACGCCATTTCGGGAGACGCCAGACATGGATCCGACGGAAGCAACCCTACAGATGAATTTATATAAAGGAAGACAAAATGAATATAAGGCAAAACTTGAAAATTACATAAGTCGTATTGTACAGGCAGAAGGTGAAGTATCTTCATTTAGCAAGCAGTTGGAAAGCCTCAAGGTACAACTTGAAGCTGCCCAAGAAGTGTTGGCTATGCGGAAAAAAGTCTTTTCAGAAGGTGCAGATACAAGATTAAGTGTCCTTGAGGCTCAAAGCAACTACTCTTCAATTCAAGCAAGGGCTGAAAACACTGCAAATGATTTAAAAGTACGTCAGCAACAAATTGCACAGGCGAAAGCCGAACGGGATGCTTTTGTCAGCAATTGGAATAATGAAACAGCTAATACGCTGACTGCGACCAGAAAAGAGCATGATACCCTGGTCGAGCAGTTCGCCAAAGCCTCTCGCTATCGGGAATTGGCCGAGCTGGCCAGCCCGGTTGATGCCGTGGTCCTCGATATGGGGCAGTATTCCGTTGGCTCCGTTGTCAAGGAAGGGATGCCCATGATGACCCTGGTTCCCCTCAATACTCCCCTTGAAGCGGAGATTTCCATCGAAACCAAAGACGTTGGCTATGTGCATGTGGGCGACGAGGTGCGACTGAAGCTCGATGCCTTTCCCTTCCAGCGCCACGGCACCATGGAGGGGAAGCTCCGCGTCGTTTCCGAGGATGCCTACGTGGCCAACTCCGGGGAAAGCGGCCAAAAAGTGCCTACCTTTCAGGCCAGAGTGGAGCTCACGAACACCAAGCTGCGAGATGTCGCCAAGGATACCCGTTTGTTGCCCGGCATGACCCTGACAGCGGAAATTGTTGTGGGCGACCGCCGGGTGATAAGCTTTCTGGCCTATCCCATCATTCGCGGTTTGGACGAAAGCTTGCGGGAACCCTAAGCCGGGCCTTGGCCGGCCGGAGTGGATTGCGACGACGCCGAAGGACTAACTGGCGTCGGTGCTGCGCCTGGCCCGAGGCTGTGGTCGGTCTCGGGCAACCTGAAAAAACGCCGCGCCCCTTGGGCGATCCCGAGGGACTCGCCACCTGCCTGGGGAGGCATCGCCTTCGAGGCCATGCTCGCAACGCCCCCCTGGCAGCATGAGGCGAAAGAAACGCTCTCTATTTCGCGGGCTGGGCGAGTTCTTTCTGCAGAATATTCACATAGACCGTCCGGGCTGTTTGTTGCACGACAATCAGATTTTGCAGACGGACGATCTCCGCATCGATGAAACGAAGCGTATTGATATTTCTCTTCGCTTCATCTGACAACATATCGAAATCATACTCTTTTCCATCAATCATAATCGCAGCCACAGTAACGTCCTCCCCTTTTAAGTTTCCCAGCCTTACGCCGAAGCGGGGTGCAATATTCCCAATTTCACGAGCCAGGTCAAGGCTGCCGCAATCTTTTTAGGAAGCAATGCTTAGCCCATTCCAGTTTGCGTCAGGGCGTTCACCCATTCGAGCTGGCGCGGAAGGCAAACGGTCTTCAGGTCGTAATTCTCCCGGGCAAAGGCCCTGGCGTTCTGTCCTAATCGTGCGCGCGTGGGAGGATCGTCCAGCAACGAACAGACCGCATTCGCAATGCTTGGTATGTCGAAAAAATCGACCAGTCGTCCAGTTTCGTCATGCCGGATCGCCTCTCGTACCGGTGCTGTATCGCTCGCCACGATAGCACAACCTGTACTCATCGCCTCCAGAAGACTCCAGGAAAGCACAAATGGGTATGTCAAATAGACATGGACTGTAGAAATTTGGAGAAGCGCAATAAAAATATTATATGGCACATTACCTAAAAAATGGACACGTGCCCAGCTCTCATCAGGTATACGCGGATGAACTTCATTGGCAAAGATGTCTCTCCACTTTTGGCTACTTTCAGGCTTTGCACCATAGCTTACGTCGTCACCCCCAACGAGCATCACGTGCGCATGCCTATGCCGTTTAAGAATCTCCGGCAGTGAGCGCATAAAGATATGATAGCCCCTGTACGGCTCCAAATTGCGATTGACGAAGGTAATGACCTCATCCGACCGCGTCAGGGCGAGCGACTTGTTGAGCGTCAGGCCGATGTTCGGATTGGGGGCTATGGCGTCCGTATCGATGCCGTCATGGACCACGGTGATTTTCGAACGAAAGGGCTCCGGAAAGGTGCTTGCCTGCCAGAAGGTCGGAGAAATGCCGGCGTCCGCGATTTCGAAATGGAGCAGGCTGTTGAGGTTTTTCAAACGAAGCCGGCAGACCTCCCCCGGGTCCTCGTGGGGAAACTCGGGATCGAAATTCATGTCCGCGCCAACGAGGCGATAAAAGAATTCGCAATAGATGCCGAGCTTGGCCTTGGGCCAAACATCCTTCAAGAAAAGGCTTTCCCCCCACCCGGGATGGGCGACGATCGCCTCGGGGGAAAAGCCCTGCTCCTTGAGCCGAAGCGCGGCCCGAAAGCAGGCCTCCGCCCGGATGACCTTGGTCTCGAAATCGATGAGCCAGGGATGGATATTCGGCGTGCTGCCCTTGGCGGCGGCATAGCGCACCAGCTTCACGCCCTGCCATTCCCGCACGGGGCTGTCCTGCATGGTCATGGCCACGACGTCATTGGCCGGATCGGCCGCCAAGGCCGGCGCCAGGAACTTGAACTGGCCGGGGAAATTCTGATGGATAAAAAGCAGGCGCATGCTCACTCCGCCGCCAGGATGCCGAGTTTCAGCAGCCAGACCAACCCTCTGAAGACATACGGACGCCGTCCGGGCGGCACGGCGGCAACCAGGTCTCCGGCCGTCATCGGACCGGAAGCGAGCCGATGGAGAACCGCCCGGCATTCCTCTTTATCAGGCATGACAAGGGTAGCGAAGGCCACCATTTTCAAGGCCCGGTAGCGTTCCAAGCGTTCTTGGGCGGTTTCCGGATTGCCGTCAACCAGGCGCAAGCGCATCGACGGGGTCATCTGTCGGGTCGGATAGACGCCGAAGGCGTAAAAGGGGTCGAGTCGCGCCGGCCAGGGGTGGGGCAAGGGGGCTTGCGTCGACGCCTTGGCCTGGCGTATGGCGGCAAGCTCTTCCCACAAGGTTTCGTAGCGGGCAATGATGGCGGTCCAGTCGTAGTCGGCTCGGGCGCGTTGGCGGCCGGCCTCGCCCATCTGCCGCCGCAAGGCCGGCGCTGCGAACAAGCGGGTAAAGGCGCTGGCGGTTGCGGCCACGTCCACGGCGACCAGCGAACAGGTGTGGCCGCAGTACATGTCGTAGTTGTCGATATCGATGGCGTGGCGCAAGGCCAGATCGGTTCCGAGGCCCGGGCCCGGGGTCAGCGTGGGGATGCGCAGGCCGTCCACGCCGTCGCGCACCGTATCCCTATATCCGTCCCAGTCCGAGACCACCACCGGCAAGCCGGCGGCCATGGCCTCGATTGGCACCAGGCCGAAGGTCTCCTGTATATTGTCGGAGAGGGAGCAAAAGACGTCGGCGCAGGCCCAGGCGGTTTGTCTGGCCTGTTGTTGGCGCCCGTCGAGGGTCAGGGTGCGCACCGAGGGGCAGGCGAGCGCCGCGGCTTCCGCATAGGCGGCGGCTATGGCCTCGTTGGCGTGCCAGCCGCATTCCACCAGAAGCAGGCGTTGGCCGTTCGGCAAGGTTCGGGCGGCCTGTTCCAGGGCCTGATACATGGCCAGGGGGTGCGCCTTGGCGTGAAAGGAGAGGCGCCCGGAGAAAAGGACGACCAGGGTTCGGTCGTCGGCGCCGACGGCGGTTCGGGCAGCGGCGCGCTGCTCCGGGGTGAAGCAAAAGTCCTTGGTATGGATGCCCAGCGGGATCACGGGCATTTGCGGGAGGATGAAGCGTTTACGTCCAGGCGTTGGGTCAGATAGGCGGCCTGGGCCTGCATATGCGCCGGACGTTGTCCCGGACGGCTGTGGAGGTGCAGATCAGCGCGTCCCAGGGCTGGACCGGGGCGGTGAGCAGTTCGGCCAGGGAATCCATGGCCCGGGCCGAGGCCGTCGTATGGGTCACGCCGCACAGGCTCCAGGCGCCATGCCCGAAGGCGGCGCGTTGCCAGGCATGTTCGCCGAGTCCCGGGCCCGGCACATACAGGGTGCCAGGTTGCGCCAAGGCGCCGAGGTGGAGGTTGTCCACGGCCTTGACGGGTTCCAGCCGACCGGCGGCGCGAGCGGCGGCGGCGAATTCCCGGGCATAGGCCGGACGTTGCACGAAGGTCCAGAAGGTATCCGTTCGCGCGGAGGCGAAAAAGCCGCGCAGAAAGGATTTGCCGGCGGCGTTGCGTCCCATGAGCTTGGGACCTGCTGTCGTATAGGCTTCGGGATGGTAGTAGATGGCGGCGGTCATGGCTCCTGCCTTTCACAGCAATGCCGGGCCTCGCTGTGGAGGCAGCAGCAGAATCGTCTTTTTGTCCGACGCTTCTACGCCGGAACGTGCAAGGCCGCCAGGGCGCGCATGTCCGGTTCGGGGCAGTTTTGCCGGGTGGCGACCGCCCAAAGATCATAAAAGGGATGGACGCGACGTTTGCTTGCGATAGACGGAAAGCCGGCGCCAAGCAAGGCGTTGATAAGCGTTTGTTTCGTGAAGCCGCAGCGATGCGCCATGTAGAGGTTGCCGGCAGCCAGCGCGGAACGCAGGCCGTACAGGATGTCGAGCGGCGCTATGGGCCGGCCGGCGAGATATAGGCGGGATCGAGCAACTTGTCCTGGGCCACCAGTGCGCACACGCTTTGGAGGTCCGGGCAGGTGATGACCAAGAAGCCATCGGGCGCAGCACCCGGAAGAACTCCCCCAAGGCGAGCGGCACTTCATGAGGATAGAGGTGCTCGATGTTGTGGGAAGAATAGACCGCATCGACGG
>Ga0268359_12469_pt1 | contig 23616 bp, 14 predicted proteins | sample BioMet11_FD_194416 | JGI IMG/M metagenome (GOLD analysis project Ga0268359, IMG submission 194416) | Sewage microbial communities from Oakland, California, United States - Biofuel 11 (PacBio Assembly) | ecosystem: Engineered > Wastewater > Sewage > Unclassified | place: USA: California | collected...
AATTCGCAAGAAGAGTCCAGTTTTCATCAACATCAATATTCGACATCTAAAGACTTCAACCTCGAAGTTGTATCTCAAGGATTGTGGCCAATTACAAAATCTAGTGATTTTTTATTTTATGTTCATCACTGGATTTTGATACTGAGTCTATTTTGGTATTGAGTAAAATAAATCATAAAGACTATATAAAGAAAATTGTTTTATTATTTTACGCATTCATCAAAATAATTAGAATATCTATGAAAATTATAATCGAAATTTTTGAAACATTAATTTGATGGGTGATATATGCATGAATTTTTACATATTAAAGTATTTAGAATTATAAAATAACGTAAATAATATAGGTAAGGCTCTAATCATGACGAAAAAATGTAATACAAAAAATAATTTAAATGTGAAAAAAAGGGCAGTAATCTTCGGCGGACTTCTGGTCCTGCTTTTAATTATAGGCTCATCGATAGCGATAGCTGATACGAACTTATCAGACAATAACAAAGTTTCACAGCTTGCATTTGCGCCAAAAAACCCCGATTTTGTAAAGTATCAACAGGAAAAAATTTCCAGCCAACCATCTATTGACGGACACAAAACGGGTTTAGTCCCCACAATTGTAGATCTTAGTCATCTCAGCACTGTTTCTAGCAGCACGTTATCTTATCCAGCTAGATATGACCTCAGGACGCTAAACAAAGTAACTCCTGTGAAAGATCAGGGTAAAGCAGGAACTTGCTGGTCATTTGCAACCTACGGGTCTTTGGAGTCATATTTAATGCCTGGAAAAAGCTGGGACTTTTCAGAAAATAATCTTAAAAACGTGCTTTCCACTGATGCCCCAGAAGGGTTTGATTATTCAGACGGGGGAAATATACTTATGTCTACTGCTTACCTGGCTCGATGGAGTGGACCCGTGAAGGAAAGTAATGACCCTTATAGTGATTCATCAGTATATTCACCAGGTGAACTCGGACTTCCTGTATACCAACATGTACAGAATGTTTTATTCCTTCCCGTCAGGCAGGGATCTACGGACAACAACGGAATAAAATCTGCAATTGAAAAATACGGAGCAGTCTATACAAATTTATATACTGGTGGTGACGACTTTTACGATTATTATTCTAATGATACAAATAGTTTTTACTATGATGAATCTTCGTACTCTGACCATGCTGTGACTATTGTGGGTTGGGACGACTCGTATGATAAGAATAACTTTACCCATGTTCCGCCCGGAAATGGAGCATTTATCGTGAAAAATAGTTGGGGTACAGGTTTTGGTGAAAACGGATATTTTTATGTTTCTTATTATGACTCCAATATAGGCAGTACAAACGCTGTCTTTACGGCAGAAAATACTAACAATTATAAAAATATCTACCAGTATGACCCACTTGGATGGGTCACAGATTGCGGCGACGGAACTTCTACCTTATGGGGTGCAAATATCTTCACTGCAAAATCTGATGAGATCCTCAAAGCCGTAAGTTTCTATACTACAGACTCAAACTGCAAGTATATTCTTTATATATATACTGACGTTTCGTCTAGCCCTGTAACTCAAGCCGGCCCGGTTATTTCAAAGAGCGGGAAAATCCCTTATGCAGGCTATCACACGATTCCTCTGGATTCCAAAGTTAATCTCAAAGCCGGTCAAAAGTTCTCAGTAGTCCTGAAGCTTACGACCTCTGGATATGTTTATCCGATTGCCTTAGAAATGCCGTCCTCAGGATACAGTAGTAAAGCAACAGCAAATGCTGGAGAGAGTTTTATTAGTTCTGATGGACAAACCTGGGGCGACATAACGACATATGCTACAGATGCGAATGTATGTATTAAGGCCTTCACCACAACAGGAAGTACATCTCCTGTAGCAGACTTCTCTGCGAACCCTACCTCTGGAAATGCTCCACTGAAGGTAACATTTACTGATACAAGCACAGGGACACCTACTTCATGGAAATGGGACTTTGGAGATGGATCAAAGTCATACCTCCAGAACCCAACTCACAAGTATTCAAAGACAGGAGTATATACTGTTAGCTTAACAGTAAAGAATGCTCAAGGCAGTAACACGGTAACAAAAAAAGGCTATATAAAAGTGGTAACAAAACCAGTTGCTGCCTTTTCAGCCTCTACTACTTCCGGAAAAGTACCACTGAAAGTTCAGTTTACTGACAAAAGCACGGGCTCACCTACTTCCTGGAAATGGGACTTTGGAGATGGATCAAAGTCATTCCTCCAGAACCCAACTCACAAGTATTCAAAGACAGGAGTATATACTGTTAGCTTAACAGTAAAGAATGCTCAAGGCAGTAACACGGTAACAAAAAAAGGCTATATAAAAGTGGTAACAAAACCAGTTGCTGCCTTTTCAGCCTCTCCTACTTCCGGAAAAGTACAACTGAAGGTAACATTTACTGATAAGAGCACAGGTTCACCTGCTGCATGGAAATGGGACTTTGGAGACGGATCAAAATCATTCCTTCAGAATCCGACTCACAAGTATTCAAAGGCAGGAACATACACTGTTAGCTTAACAGTAAAGAATGCAAAAGGCAGTAATACTAAAACCATTTCTGGATATATTACAGTAAAAAAGTAATGAGCACCTTAGTTAAAAAGTAAAACGGATCAAGCATAAAGAGGAGTGGGGAACTTTTTATAACTCTTTGTGTGATAGCAGGATAAGAGAAGACGAAAAAGTTGAGAAGATAAAACAGTCATTTTTTGAATATGCAAAAGATAACGAGCTTTCAGCCTTTGATACTTCTAACTATTTTGCAAGACAAATCATGACACTGCACCAACTCGTCAATATGCAAAACTTCAGACGCTCATGACGAAAGCACCATCCTATAATTAACGACAAGGCACTTATATTTTTTAATGAGTTTGTTTACAGGGTAGAATAATTATGTTCGGGATATTCTCTATAAACTCACAACTGTATCCCAACGCCACAAATGATAGTGTAGCATCAGGATCGGATAGCCAATCAGAGACCTAACAAAAAACAAGAGGTTACTATAGCGAAAAAAATCATCTGCTAGCAAACATTTTAATTGGATTCTTTTTTATATAACTATCAATATAATACAAAATGGAGGGTGGGAAACAGGTGAGAAGGTAGCAGCTACCTTATTTTTGGGAGATGAACTTATCAAAAGAAGTCCACGCGAGATTAAAGAGTATATAACCGGTAGAGGTATCGGTTATCCTGCAAATCGAAAAGACCTTCTCAGATTTGCTGATGAAAAGCAGGCAGAAAGTGACTTTCTGGATCTTATGAAGGAAATTTTCGTAGAAACTGCATTATAAAACTTAGACAATAGAAACTGGTTCCTTCATTGATAAAGCTGTGGCTGCTTAGATAAGTTTTTGTTGAAATTAAGAGTTAAAAGTTCTGGATCACAAGGTAACAACTGTGATTTCACTGGATAAGCGTAGTGGGAAGGCAAAGAAGGTAAAAATGAAGATGAATCATTTAAAAGCTACTGTAAAAATATTACTACACTGTATTTTTCAATAAATATTAAGTTCTAATATGGAGATGGGGGTTGTCATTTGGCTGACAGGGAAAAGATAACTGCAAAACTAAAAGTCGCAGAAGCTGATCAAAGAGATGTCGGAAAAGGAATCGTCCGGGTAGACGATAGTTTCAGGGAAAAGCTGGGCCTCAAGCCCTTTGACGTTGTGGAAATAAGAGGAGGAAAATCGACTTCAGCCCTGGTAGGACGTCCATATCCCAGCGATTCGGGCCTGGATATTATCCGCATGGACGGGCTTATCCGTACCAATGCAAAAACCAGTATAGGGGAGTATGTGGATATTCGCAAAGCCGACTGGAAAGAAGCAAGGAGTGTAACTCTCGCGCCTGTAGCTAAGGGCATGCAGATCTATGCTCCGAGTGAAACTCTTAAAGCCGTATTCATGAACCGTACGGTTTCGAAGGGAGATTTTATTTCCACCACAAGTTTGAGGCGGTCCCGGGAAAGAGAGACTTTCGGTAAAGGAATCATGTTCGAGGATTTCTTTCAGGACTTTTTTAGTCCAGGTATGGGACAGTCATTTGGGCTGGGAGAAATAAAGTTACAGGTGGTCTCCACTTCCCCGTCCGGGATAGTAAAGATTACAGATATGACAGAGGTTGAGCTCTTACCTGAAGCTGCAGAAATAACCCCTGAACAGAATGTTCCCACTGTCATGTATGAGGATCTGGGTGGTGTTAAAGAGGCTATTACCAAAATAAGAGAAATGATAGAGTTACCTTTGAAGCACCCTGAACTTTTTGACAGGCTGGGAATCGATGCTCCAAAAGGAGTACTGCTTTACGGACCGCCTGGAACAGGCAAGACAATGCTTGCAAAAGCAGTTGCAAACGAGACCGATGCTTACTTTATCTCAGTCAATGGTCCGGAAATTATGTCCAAGTATTATGGGGAGTCAGAAAAAGGGATAAGAGACGTCTTCGAAGAAGCAGAGAAAAACGCTCCTGCAATCATTTTCCTTGATGAAATCGATTCCATTGCGCCTAAGAGGGCTGAGGTGACTGGAGAAGTCGAAAGGAGAGTTGTAGCTCAACTCCTCTCCCTGATGGACGGGCTTAAAGCTCGCAAGAACGTGATTGTGATAGGGTCAACCAACCGTCCTGAAGCAATTGATATGGCACTCCGTCGCCCTGGTAGATTTGACAGAGAGATTGAGTTAAGGGTTCCGGACACTGAAGGAAGGCTTGAGATTTTCCAGATTCATACAAGAGGTATGCCGCTTGCCGAAAACGTAAATCTCATGGACTTCGCTCAGATAACTTATGGGTTTGTGGGAGCTGACATTGCTGCGCTTTGCCGGGAAGCTGCAATGAGTTCCTTAAGACGGATTCTCCCGAAGATTAACCTCAATGAACCTGAAATTCCAAGTGAGATTCTTGACACACTTCGGGTCACAAGGGAAGATTTTGAAAATGCCCTTAAAGATGTCCAGCCGTCTGCTATAAGAGAAATCCTTATCGAGATTCCTAACGTGAGCTGGGAAGATGTAGGCGGCCTGGAGGGAGTAAAACAACTTTTGAAGGAGGCTGTGGAGTGGCCCCTTAAAAGTCCGGAATCGTACAGGGATATAGGAGTTGAGGCTCCCAAAGGAGTGCTTCTATATGGTCCACCTGGTACTGGAAAGACTCTTCTTGCAAAAGCCATTGCCCATGAGTCCGAAGCTAACTTCATCACCGCAAAAGGAAGCGATTTGCTTTCCAAATGGTACGGAGAGTCCGAAAAAAGGATTGCAGAAGTTTTTTCACGAGCAAGGCAGGTTGCTCCATCTATTATTTTCCTGGACGAACTCGACTCTCTTGCGCCTATTCGCGGGGCTGCCATAGGTGAGCCACAGGTTACAGCTAGAATCCTGAATCAGCTTCTTTCCGAGATGGATGGGCTTGAAGAACTCAGAGCCGTAGTGGTAATAGGTGCAACCAACCGTCCTGATATTATAGATCCTGCTCTTCTAAGGCCTGGACGTTTTGACGAGTTAATTCTCGTTCCTGTTCCGGATGCGGGAGCTCGAAAGGAAATTTTTAAGGTCCATACCGCAAAAATGTCGCTTGCAGAGGATGTTGATATTGACAAACTCGTTTCTATGACCGATCAGTATACAGGTGCTGATATTGCAGCAGTGTGCAAAAAGGCAGGAAGAGACGCACTTCGCGAAGACCTTCATGCTAAAGAGGTAAAGCAGAAACATTTCCTTCAAGCGATTGCTGAAACCGGGCCTTCGGTTACTCCTGATACCATGAAATATTACCAGGCTGTACAGAGTGGCCTGAGAAAAAGACAGTCAAAAGAAATAGAGACACCATTTTATATCTGAGTGAGAGACAGGAAGCTTGATCTTCTTTTTCCTTTCTCGTTTCTTTCTCGTTTATTGTTTTTCCTTTATCTTCTCTACTCTTTTATTGGTATTCTTATTCCCCATATGCAGCTGTTGTGATTTATTACGGTAAAATCTCTCTTGTTTGAAAACAATTTTTATATAGCCAGATTATAACAGATTACTGCTTAGTTATAACAGATTATTGCTTAAACAGATTATTCTTAAACAGATTATTGCTTAGTTTATGTAGAATTGAAAGTAAAAGCTGAGTATGAGCAAATGGGGGAGAGATGACAAAGGAAGTAACCAGAAATTCTGGCATTGGTGCTATTGGGAGTATTAATTGGGGAACACACTTCTGCCAGTTCTACAATACAAAACAGGATCTGGTAGATATAATTATTCCATATTTAAAAGCAGGGTTAGAAAATAACGAATTTTGCATATGGATTGCATCAAATCCTCTGGAAGCAAAAAAAACCTTTAAAATGTTTGTTTCTAATCCAGAAACTTATCTGGAAAAAGGACAAATAGAAATTATTCATTATGACGACTGGTATTTGAAAAGAGGTTTTTTCGATACACAAGAGCTCTTAAATAGCCTGATGGAAAAACTTAACAAAGCTCTGGCCAATGGCTATGACGGTTTGAGGTTATTTGAAGGGCTCTTCTCACTGGAAGAAGAATATCGGGATGATTTTGCTGAATATGAAAGAGAAATAAACCGGGTAATCGGTAACTCTCATATGCTGGTTCTCTGTACATATTCCCTCAGGAAATATAATGCATCTGAAATTTTCAATATCATTGAAAGGCATCAATTTGCTCTGATCAAAAGGAAAGGAAAATGGGAAAAAATAAGAAATTCCAGATGAAGAAATATTTTTTGCATTCTTAATGTGGAGTTTGGTCAGGTCCGTGGCAGAATCTTCATGACTTAAGTTAATCCGTTTTTACGCTGAATATTCAACGCAATGACACTGAAGTCCTTCTGCCCTTCGCCGTTTTCTACTGCTCTTGCGTATTCCTCTATGGTTACCTTCTGTCATCGGCGATATGGCCCCGGTTCTGGTTATCTGCGCATTTACAAGTTTTAGATCCTTAAAGTGGCCGAGCTTTTTCCTTAGTCCTGTTATATACGTGAACATCGTAGCCTCGTGATAGAAGGTTCGAAGCAAAAGAACTTCACATGATCCCAGGGCCCATCACGCCAATAACTGCTTTTTTATCAATACCTGAAGTTGTCAATTGATCACCTCATGCTCTTCCTAACGCTTTTCTGTGTCCGAAGTTCATCCAAACTTACATCAGTTTGGGCTTGAGGTTGCACGTAGTCTTCCTTTTAGGTACATGTTTCCTCGATTTCTGATGGCAAAACCATTTGTAACCTGATTGCTTCTTTCCAGCGTATCCAGAGGATAAACAACCCAACAGCACCAATCACACCCCATGCAATTAACACGCCTAAATCCTGGCCAAAGATAGAAGAAACGACCAGGGGAAGCCCGTCCCACGTTGCATGTAGAATGGAAACGAGCAGATAAGCATTAATTACCTGCCAGTTAATGCGGAAGTTGCAACTCTTGCTTTCCCGGAACAGTACACTGGCTAAAATAGCTGTCCAGGTTCCGTGTCCCAGCGGAGCAAGCAAACCGCGAAGTAAGGTCACTTCCACTGTTGCCGAAATGCTCCCATGACTTTCCAAAAGAGCCGTAAAGGCGTAACCGTTACTTTCCAGGGCTGCAAATCCCATTCCCGCTGCCGCACCCAGAATCAATCCGTCCATTTCTGAGTCATGCCGCCTGCGGCGTGCAATCACCAGCACTCCCAGAATTTTAGCAAACTCTTCTATAAGTCCTATTCTTAAAATTGCCCCAAGATTCAGCTGCCTGATAAAAAATGGCTCTAGAAAGGCAGCAGCAATGATACCCAGAAGCCCACCATATATAAAAGCCAGGGAGACCGTTGGCATTGCCAGGCGGCTTAGGTGCCTGCGCTCGTATATAAAAGCCACATAAGCTACAGGAACCATAAAGCTGCCGACCATTGCCAGGGTGGGAAAAAGGTTTGAGTTCTTCGTCAGCAGCAAGGCCACCAGTAAGAGAACGTAGAAGACTGCTGCTGTGGTTAGAACCTTTAACCAGCCATTCCGTCGGACCACCGGCACAGGCGGCTGAATTTCTGTCGTGCTGTCCATAATCTCCTCCTATCTAATCCGTTAATTTCATTCTGCTACGTCCAGACCCTGGTCTGTCTTCAAGATCCGTAATCACAGGCTAAATTGGGCTCCTGAAAGTTATCAGTGACTACAATCAAAGTGCCGCTGCGAAGTTAAACCGTTTACGTGGCTCAGCAGACTGGTTCCTGCCTGCACCCCAATAGCCTGTTCCACAAAACATCCTTTACCCATGCGATAAGATACCATTAAGGGAGCTTTTAATGCTAATCCTCCGATAGCCGTACCCAGCAAATTTTATTAAAATCGTGACGAGGAGTGACCCAGTGCAGTAAAGTATAGCCATATCCTGGAAAGATAACTGGTTTAATGGCAACGATATAGATCTTCGCTCTGTCAGGATAATCCTTAACCGCCGGACTTGTGATTTCCAGAAACTTGCTAAAGAGGCAGTCCCTGAGAAAGTGAGAAGATTTCTAAAGATAGGGATTGAGAAAGCTTCACAGACATTATTTTTAGATTCAGGTTTAATAGATCCAAGTTTGATAGTTTCAGGTTTAACAGATCCAGGTTTAATAGATTCAGGTTTAATAGATTCAGGTTTAATAGATTCAGGTTTAATAGATTCAGGTTTAATAGATTCAGGTTTAATAGATTCAGGTTTAATAGATTCAGGTTTAATAGATTCAGGTTTAATAGATTCAGGTTTAATAGATTCAGGTTTAATAGATTCAGGTTTAATTTTATGAATTAATATTTTTTTCCTGGCAGACGTGCTCTCAATTCCGCTAAGGTTTCTATTCCGTGCCTACGTAATTCTTTGAGATTTCCCTGGTATACGAATGCTGCCGGCACTAACAGTAAAGGAATAGTTGCTGCAGCTTTAGCTCCTTCTGAAATAGGCAGCGCAGCTAAAAAGCTTGCTCCAGTAACACCATAAATAGGAACTATAGGAAACAACATAGCTAAACCGAATGTTCTTCTGAAATGGATGCCTAATTTTGCAGCCAGAAAACCATTAGACCCTATGACCACACCGATGCCGATACTTGGTCCTATAGTCCGAAACGGATTATAGGATGGTCCGATATATAGTCCAAAATCAACACCAAAAAAGGAAACAAGTCCGTTGAATTGATCCCTTTCCTGATTGGAGTTCCCTCCAAGCCCTGATACAACTATGCCTATATCCAGTTGCAGAGGTCCTCTTTCTGCTCCCCTTCCGTCCATTATATCATTACTTTCCTTAAGCGATAATAAGATTTACCTATATTCTGATTTTTCCTAAAAGCTATGGCTTTTACTTCGATGACGAAGTTTGCATACGCACTACTCTAACAGTTTTTCTATTCGGCAAATCGTTCACGATTTCATATTCAAATCCCATGGCGCCTAAATTTGTGACAAACCACTTTGGAATATGGCTGCAAATGACATCCAGTATGTTAAATTTTCCATTTTTCAGATAGGGGATCAGAATTTTCTTTGAAGTCAAATCCGGATTTTTAAACATGATGTCTTCTATATTAATCGAAAAATCACCTTTATTCACACCGGGTTCCAGAAACTGCGTGATGTCAAATTTGGGCGGTTCTTTCTGACGCTCCTCAATTGTTTCAAGCATTTCTTTTTTGATTGAATCAAGAAGATCCGGCACATTACCTTCCACAATGAATATGTCAAAACTCGCCGCTTGAAAAGTCCCGGACGCTATCCCTGGGATTTCACTTGCAACAATTACTTTTATGTCCCCAAGCTGTTTTATTGTATCTGCTACAGACGTGCGTACCGCGGCCATACCTCTCGCGTTGCAAACTTGATTTTCAAATCGGGTCAGAACTTTCCATTCCCCGCCGTCTTCCTCATATATTGCAATGAATCCTGGTTCGAAGATTGAACTCGCTTTCTGGTTCTCGTTTTCCACAACTGCTATTTTCAAGGCGCGTCCTCCTATCGTGTTGAAATTTATGAGATGTCGGAATGCGATTAAAACAATTTCTTACCATTTGATTATTACTCGATTTATATAAGCTCTGCTGGACTCATTCAGCAACCTGTGATATATCGTTTGTGGGTGCGCGTTCAGTCCATTCTATCAGGTGAGCAATGATGCCTTCATATTTTTCCGGAATGTGCTGACTGCCTGTTTTAGAAAAATAATAAACCGCGAGATTCCCGAAAAGAAGACCAGCACTTGCAAGCAATGAAAGCCAGACCAGATTAAAGCCAGACAAAATTAATTCCGCCAAGGGATATTGCAACCAGGGATGGAAAGCTGCATAGAACTGGAAACTATATAAAAATACAAAGGTTGTTTATCGAAATCTCTTTGATAGGTTTCAGGTTAGAAAGCGACTATAATTTTCCGAATAAAAATCCCAAACGCTGTGAATAAAAAATCTGAAATTTGAAATCGTTATAAAAAGAGAGCTTCAGCTACTTTAATTTAAATTTCAGGAAAAAACTAGGGCTATTCAGGTTTCGGTTACTTTGAATTCATTAAACTTTGAATTCATTAAACTTTGAATTCATTAAACTTTGAATTCATTTAATTCTGAATTCTTTTAACTTCGAGTTCATATACTTACGTTTTTGATTCTCCCAGCACACAGAACCTGGTGTTTCCGCTGGATTCAGGAACTTTTCTGCAGTTCTTCAGGAGAAACTCAGGCTTTTCTTCGGACAGTTCCGGTTTTTCGGCATTCAGGCAGAAGTATTCTCCTTCAAGTCGGAATTTCCTGAAAAGTTCACAGGTTTCACAGAGGCAGCCCTGTTTTTTTCCCTGTTCTGGACATTTGCCCCTGGAGCAAAACATCCCTGCACCGCCGGGATAAGAAGGACAATTTTTGCAGGTGCAGGCTTTAAGGTTATGGTATGAGCCGCAGATCCCGAAGTATCTCCCATATTCTTCCCTGGTCTGCTGTATAATGTCAGATGTTTTCTTCCCGGACTTTTCCTTTGTCCAGGTATCCTCTTTATTTCCTGCTGCGAGTCTGGAACTCAGAACATTCCTCCTGTGTGCAGAAAGACATGATTTATAAGATGTCAAAATATATTATATATTGCTTAAGGATTTGAAAATTGTATATTACCTGAGGCGGTAAAAGGATTTTGGATCCGGAAGGGTTGTTGGAGAGGTAGTAGCTATGGGATTCAATCAACTGGCTGAAAGCGACGAACTGATTCTTGGTGAAGCACTGGAAAGACAGCAAGTTCTGGAAACCGTAATTAATAACAGTCCGGTTATGGCTTTTCTCTGGGCCCCGGATAAAAAATGGCCTGCAAAATATGTCTCGGAAAACGTAACCCAGCTTGAATACAGCGCAGAAGATTTCCTTACAGGAAGGATAATGTATTCAGATATAGTCCATTCCGAGGATATCGATAGGGTTAGAAAAGAACTTACCCGATGCTGCGAGGCTGGAAATGACAGCTTTGTACAGAGGTACAGAGTTCTTACCGGTAATGGGGAAATCCGATGGGTAGAAGAAAAGACCTTTATCCAGCGTGATAAGACCGGAAATGTAACGAATTTCCAGGGAATAGTCAGGGACGTTACTCAGGAGATTAAAAATGAAAAGGCTCTGAAGGATGCTCTTCAAAGCCAGAAAGCTCTCATGGAAAAACAAAAAGCTCTCCTTGAGCGGCAAAAAGTCCTTGAAACCGTAATTAACAATAGCCCGATGGTAGTGTTTCTCTGGAAGGCTGAAAAATACTGGCCCACGCTATATGTGTCTGAAAATGTCAGGCAGTTCGGGTACGTTCCAGAGGACTTCATTTCCGGAAAAGTCCTTTATGGGAAGATAATCCATCCCGAAGACCTGCTCCTTGTGGAACTTGAACTTGAGGAAAACTGTGAAGAAGGAGGAAAAGAGTTCAACCGTCAGTACCGGATTCTTACTCAGACGGCTGACGTCCGCTGGATTGACGAAAAAAACCTTTATCCAGCGCAATGAGGAAGGAGAAGTTACTCATTTCCAGGGCATTATAGAAGATATAACCCGAAATGTGAAAAGAGCCTGATCTGTAGATTGAAATCAGAAGAGATAAGAGGCAATCTTCAGGCTTTCAGGGGCCGGAATTTAGGTGTTTTAATTATTTCCAGAATTTCATTTTATAGATCAAGCTTAGTTGGCAAGCTTAGTTGACAAGCTTGGTTAGGGAGTCTCAAGAAAAATAAAAAGTAATATATTATTTAACAGTAATGTAAATTAAAAATCTAAATAATCACTACCCTATGTCATCCTAATATGAATTAGATACTTCTTTTAGCTTTACCACTTTCTTAACAAATAACTATTTATGTTTGAGAGTATTAAGAAGTGTTTGCAGGTTTTAATAGAACTGCAGGATCTGCAGCCTCTCCGAAATGCCTGAGTGTGAGGACCGAAAACAAAGAATATTGAGTAACACGAAAAAATATGGAAAGGTATGGAAAAAGTATAAAAATATAAGAACAAATTGTTCCCCAGAAAACTAAAGAGGGTTACATCCTGAAAACGGTTTGGTTACAAGGAGTTTGAAAGAGTAAGCGAACCGTTCTCAGGGCCAGAGATTAAGGAGTTAATCTTTTTTATATCCTGTGAATCAAGGGGTCTCCACAATTGTTTATTTCTTCTATTTTTCTACATAAGAAATTAGATGGGTGAGATATCGGTTCACTGATTTCAGGTCACTCACTCCACAATTCATTTCACTGGTTTCAATACATTCATTCTAAAACTCATTTCACTGATTTCAGGTCACTCATTCTAAACTCATTTTTTCGGAGAACTTTTCGGAGAATTCAGGTTTTCAAGAACTGTTTTCACAATAGAAAAACCGGTTGGTACTTGGAACTGGGATAAAAACTATGCTTTTAATTAATTAGACAATGATGTAGATTTATTTACAAAATAAAGATTTTATTAACCTTTCATTGCAAAAATATTCAAAAAATAAGTATTTATTGACATATGCAGAGATTACGTGGGGTTATTAGAACGTATTATTCTCATTTTTACAGGGGGGATAAAGTATGAGAAAAGGCCACACGGCCTGCACGCTTACGCTATGTTTACTATATTTCTTATTCTCATGGCTTACAGTGCCTGCATCAGCAGTTGAAGTTAACGTAGAAGGAGACCATCCGGCTGAGGTTAAGGAAAAGCAGGTGATAAGTTGCGTTTTGACGATAAGCGGCATTCCCAGTGCTGCGGATTATCTGTATTTTGATACGGATCTGGAGAAATATGACGACAAGCCAATCTATAATTTTACAGAGTTGAATCTTCAAAGCAATGAGAGCCACTTTGAGCTTCCAGTCAAAGATAATATGAAAAAAATCGTTGCCCAGCTAAACGGCCAGGTGCCTGGTGTCACTGAGGTCCAGCAGTATGAGAAACTTACACTGGTGAAATATGACTCTAAACGGACAGGGTATGCCTATTATCGGATCAAGCCTACCGATGAAAAAGGAAATGCCATTCAGGGAAGCGATACAAGCACATTCACGATTGCAGTTACTGACGTTGATTCTTTTGAAAAGAAGGCAGCACAAATCGAAGACCCGTTTTTAAGCATGTACCTTCAGGATATGTTTGACCGCGGGCTTGTCACCGAGGCAAACAAGCTTGCAGATTATTTGATTGAAAAGAAAAACGAGAGTCTTGCTACCGAAGAAGAAAGTCAACAGTTTAAGGAAAAATTGAACGGATTTTCCGATCCGGTCCTTGGTATGAAGCTGCAGGCCTTCTTTGACCTTGGGCTGCACAACGAATCGAACGAACTTGCAGACTATCTGCTCCAGGAAAAAGCAGACGCGTCGAGCATGAAATGGAAGTACGCCCTTGGGTTCTTAGCAACTGCACTGCTTGGATTTGTAATCGGATTAAGACTTAAAAATTCGGAGGACGAAGAATGAACAGAGGGGGAAATATTTCACTGCAGCTTCCTATGGACCTGACGATTGTGGGGCTTGGAGGGTGTGGGAAACGTCTGTGTGAAGAGGTCTGCAGGCATGACTGGATACTCGGCAGCTACCTTGTGCTCGGAAAAAGGCTCAGGGTTTATACAATGGATACGGATGCCAACGAAAGGGCTGATGACGAATGGTACAGAAGCAGGGTTAAGTCCAGAATTCAGGAAATGGGAGCAGGGGGAAATATTGAATACAAATATTATTACCTGCCTTCTCTTGCAAATATAACCCAGGTTTCAGACCTGGCAAGCCAGGAAGTTGCAGAAAAGATAAAAGAACGGAAATCTGAGCCTCTTGTCAAAACCTGGTGGATGAACGATTCAGGAGACTTTGGGCTCAGTTTTGAGGAACTGAGATCTATTGACCCTTTTTTAATCGACGACTTTGGCGGAGGCGTACACCGGAGAAGGGCTATTTCAAAGGCTATTTTCTACAAGGTATTGAGCCAGGGGCAGGCAAGTGGTTTTCCTACATTTCCCAGTACAGGAACCACAGCCCTTATTGTCGGGCTTGGAGGAGGTACAGGGTCAGGGATGTTTATTGACCTTGCCAGGTATATACGGGCACTTAAAGGAGAGAGCAGCCAGATCTGGCTCTTTGCGGTAATCCCGACAACAAAAGAAGGTGAAAAAGAACAGCTAAACGCTGCAATCGCCCTTACAGAACTTGAATACCTGAACCTGAACGAGAGGCTTTTCAATCACATAATCCTGACATCGCTTGGGCCTACAGGATATAAAAAAGGGGAAGAAGCGAAGGTAGAAGTGCATGAATTCGATTCTATGTTCCCTCACATACTGACAAACTTCTTCCACATTAAAAAAGGAGACATTAACCTGAGCGACTCAAAACACCTTTACTCATCGTTTGTTTTTGCAGATGCCCACGTAATCGAGTACCCTGTGGACGAGCTAAAGGCCCTGAAAAAGCAGTATGAAGAAGTTATCCTGGAACTCGAAGCGATTACTGCAACACGAAAAGAGACTAACAGGAGCGTAAAAGCCCTGCTTGACAGCCAGAACCTGTTCAGGGAAGTGCCTCCTACGCGAGCTGACTCAGAATATATCAAAAAGGAGTACGGAAACGTCGAAAAAGTCTGGAAGAACGAGATTGAAAAACTCCTCAACTACCAGAGCCCGGGCGCAGTTGAATTCTTTATCCAGAATAATATTTCGGCTGAAACCAGTCTCGAAAAAATAAATAACTACGAAGATATGCTGAGCTTCCTTTCGAAGGTGAAAACCTTTACTCTCAGTGTAAAGGAAGATGAGCTAAAAGATGAAAATGACAAAGTGCTCTTTAGATTGATTCCTGAAGCCCTCTCAGGCATAGAAGAAACTGCAAGGCTTTTTAAACGGACTGCAGGGATTGAAGAGGAAGCTGTCGGGTCCGTGCTTATAAATGTCCTGAAAGGAAAACAGGACCTTGTTTCCTTTATGGACAGGTTGAATGCAAAAGCTAAAAGCTTAAAAGAAGAGACCCTGGAAGTAGAAGCCGAACTCCAGAGGAAGAATGGTGAGCGGGATTTACTTAACGAATTTCACATTCAGGTTGAAAAAGCCGTTGACAAAGCCTTAAACGACAACGACCTGGAGCTTGAAGAATATTTCAGCCAGAAAGAGAAATTGAAGGTGCTTCAGGAACATGAATATGACCTGAAAACAAAAATTGATGCGTTTCTTGGCAATCTCAAGGAAGGAAATATAAAAAGCGGGGATAAGGACAGCTGGCTTCTCATGGCCGGGGTTCCTGACCTTCAGAGAGAACTTGAAACGCTTTCCAGGGACCTGGACCTGAATTTAAACGAGCTCGGAAGTCTCCTTGAAGCAATTGCACTCTACTATTTCTATGACTACAAAATCAACCGGCTCGAAAATGCCGGAATAAAGGAAAAAGTTCTTGGCGCAATAAAGGGAAACAAGACCAAGTCCCTCAGGAACTATGAAGCAAAGAAACGAAACAAAGAGGAATATATCAAGAGTACGGGAAGGGAGTATCTCCAGATAAGCAGCCCCTTTGAACTCTCGGTTCCTGAGCGCTTTTTGAGCGAACGCCTGAACAGAAAGTCTGAGGAACTTAAGAGTAAGGTGCTCGAATCCCTGTTTTTCGGGATGGATCTTCAGGACTTCGAGCTTGAAGAAATTGAACAGAGTTTTAAGTCCAGAGACCGGCCCAAACTGAGAAGCGTTTTTAGGGAAATCCTGACCGGAAAGACCCTTCAAAAGGAAGACTATTCCGGAAAATTTAGCCGGGTCGAAACGGAATTACTGGAGCTTGAAAAAAGCCTTCAGGAAAAACATGCCCTTTCAGCCCTGATTGAAAAAGTCGAAACCCTGACCGAAGAAACCCTTGCAAACCGGAGGGACCTGAACAGGTATTACGGACAATTTTATGAGGAGGTTACCAGGATGAATAACCTCCACGGGCTTGGAGGCAAAACCTCAATCAGCCTCTATATGACCAAGTTTGGTGATATAAACCCGAAGATTCTCTCCCTGATTGATGCAAGTTCCGACATGACTGACCTTGACTGGGATGACAGTGGAAAACATGAACTTGATAAACTCATTGAGGAAATCCTGGTCACATACAAGAACCTTATTGAAAGCTACAAGCTCGGGGTTCACAACCTGATGATCCCTATCAGCGCGACTGAACGCTGGAACTTCGAAAAAGCCGCTCTTGTTGTTTCCTCAAGGTCATCCTACATCTCAAGCCAGCTTACAAGCGAACGCATAGCCGATGCAATCAAAGATGAGATAAACGGGACCCTTGCCTTAAAGAACATCAATGATGCAAAACTTGCAACCCACAACCATACAGGGTCATGGGATATTGCCCTTACCTTCTTCTCTGCGTCCGGTTTTCTGGACAATATCTCTCCTCTGACCGCTGGAGGCGGCTTCTGGGAAGTATATGAAAACAATAAGGATAACGTACTTCACCACGTGCTGAAACTCCAGGAAGGGAAATACATTACTCGAAAAGCGCTTCTGGACCTCAGAGAGGCCGGAGAACTGGCAAACCTGGAAAAGAGAGGGGGAAATGTAGAAGAAAGGATCAACAGGCTATACGAGGAAAAAAGCATAAAAGAGGCATTGAAGCATGAGGATTCAAGGCAACTGGAAATTGCTCTCTGAACTGCCTGCAGCAGGTTTTATCCTGCTTTTATCCTATCTTCTCATAACTTACGGAGGACGGATTGAAGTTCCGAGCATTTCAGGGCCTGGAGTTTTCTGGCTGAGTTTCATCCCGGCTTTCCTGATTGCAAATGCTTTCGGGCTAGCTCTTCACGAGCAGTCAAGGAGAGGAAGCCTTTTTTTGTTTGCAGGCTTTTTGCCTGTACTCCACCTTCTTTCGCAGCATGATTTTTTAAGCACAAACGGCCTTGTTCTGGGATTTCTTGCAGGAAGCCTGCTCGATTTGCAGGTCCTTTCCAGAAACCAATTCAGTTCCCTTTCAAGGTATGCCAGATCAGGGTCTCAATTTTTTTTTATTGTTCTCAGCTATTACCTTCTTATAAGGCTTCTCGAGTTCGTATACCCGTTTTCAATCGAAGGAATACGGCAGGCCTTCGAAATTAGTTCCGAAGAACTTAATAATCTCGGGATAGCTTTTCTGGCAGTTTTTTTCCTGCTAATGTCAACAACTTTCATTCGGGGCATTCAGGCTTCTGAGGTCTTTGTTTACGGACCTTCGAGGTCGGGTAAAACCCTTTTGCTGCTTGCCTTATACAGCCATTTTGTGGACTTTTACGAGGGAACCCATAGGGAAATTATTTTGTCTTCCGATAGAGAAGAGGAAAAAGTCTGGCAACTCTCTAAGAAAAGCGAAAAAAAACTAAGGATTGAATCCATGCTTGCTGAACTGAGGGAGGAATAACTCCAAAAAGTACCAACCGTACAGACCTGGCAATTTATGAACTTCGCGGAAAAAAGAATGGCTTACTTCCAGTAGAGTTTACTTTTATTGACTATGGTGGGGAATACACTGAAGACCTGGACCAGAAAAAATATTCTGGAGCCCTCCACAGCCTGAGTAAAAAATTATCTGGGAACGAAAAGCTGCCTGGATTCAGTGTGGAAGCCCTTCACAGGCAGATAGGGACTCTAAGTTTTCTTGAGCTTCTGAAAAACAAGTATGCAAAGGAAGCTGGGGAGCAGTTTCATAACCTGATTCTGGCCTGTATCTACAAAAAAATGAAGACTGCTGGAAAGGTTATTTTTCTGGTAGATGGAGATTATATCCTGGATTATCACGGAGAAGGCCGAAAAGAATTGACAGCCCTTTTCGGGCACTATTTCCGGCTCATGAACCAGCTTGGGCCTGATAAGTCCTATGCTCTTGTACTGACCAAAACAGATAAGTTAAAAGACCTTTCCGAAATTCCGGATAATTCCGAAAAAGCCGGGGAGATTGAGGCCGAGATCTACAGCCTCCTTGACAGAATTTACACATTCCGGGAAATCCAGAATCTTGCAAAAAGAGTCCCTATTTATTTCTATACCGTAAGCGTGGATGCAACCCTTTCTCCTCAAGATTCAAAGGGTTTGCCTGAGGAGCAGCAGGGAATCACCCAGATTTTTCCCTGGAGGGTGGGTGAAATTGCAAAATTCGGCTTCTGAGTTTGAGGATTTTGCTTCTGAGTTTGAGGATTTTGCTTCTGAATTTGAAGATTCACATTCTGAATTTGGAGTTTATAGCTCAAGTGGGAGGCTACTGCAGGGTAGTGAAAGGTTTAAGGAAGCCTGGGAATACTCAGAACTTGCAAAACAGCTTGACATTAAAAGAAGTGCCCTTTACGTAGAAGTCCGGGAAAGAGAGCTTCTTCTTGGGTGCAGCCTCCTTGTAAAAATCAGGAAAGGAAGAGAAGAAAGAGCCGTATTCATAGAGTGCTTTCCCAAAGAAGCTGTCACCGAGGCTCCAGGCTGGATTAGGAGATTTTATGCGGATGCAAAAAACCGAACCGAAGGACTGCAATCAATTCGGTATCAGGTAATTGGGTTGTGGAAAGAAGGAGATATTTTCGACATTTTTCCTCCAAAAAGCGCTGGAAACCTTCCTGATTGTCTGGAGAAAAAGGTTCTTTCAGGGGAGGAGGTTTCAGTCTGGACCCCAGACCTTTCAAACGGGCTTTTTCTGCCTGCCGGTTTGATATTTAAGTTAAAATCCATTATCTTTCCGGGCTTCAGCTTTGCTCTGTCCCTTTATCCTTCGCAGACTGATATCTCGGCTGGCCCTGGAGAAACTGACCCTGATTTTACGTTTGAAGGCGGAAAAATCCGAGCTTCTACAGCGCATGATAAAAAGGCAAATTTGGTGGAAATGAGAGACCAAATTCAGGAGAAAAGCCTAAAAGAATACAAGAATGTTTTTAATCTTAATGATGCTCATGGTAACGATTTTCCAAAAACTCAGGAAGCGCCTCCAAAAAAGAATAAAATCTGGCAAAAGAAAAGAATTGCAGGATACGCCTGTTGTTTTTTCCTTTTTCTAATAGCAGGGTTCCTGATACTATCAAAAGCAGGTTTGGAGCCGACATTTCCTTCATTTAACATATCAAAAAACAATGACACGAATTTTCCTCCTTTCAGGGTCCAGCTAGAGATTAGGGGAGATATAAACTCTCTAATACAGGATCTGAGGAATGAAAATACGTCAAATACGCAATTACCAATATCTAGTTTTCCTGGTGGCGGCTCATTTAACCTGCCTTCAGTTAAGCCGGATGACAGAGCTGAGAATGTTTCTCCAAAGCTGAAGTATCTGATTAAAGAGACCAATAACAACAGCGAAGTTGGCAATGCAGGTGCGAGCAATGGTACTGCAGGGAATGAAAGTGCAGAGAATGAAAGCATAGGGAATGAAATTTCAGAAAATAAAAACTTGGAGAATGAGATTCTGGAAAATCAAAGTTTGGAGAAAGGGATTCCAGAGAATAAAAGTAATGGATATGGGGTTATGGAAAACAAAAGTGTAGAGAATGAAGTTCTAGAAAAAGAAAGTATCGGGAACAGAGTTCTGGAAAATGAAAGTCTGTGCAATGAAGCTCTCAAATCATAGATTCTAACGCAATTTTTTATGTAGAGTCCATAACGTAAGTATTTGCATCTATTTTATAATCACGGAAGACACGGAAAGCACGGAAAAATTGTGCCCCTATTCCCTTTAATTCTGTGTTTTCCGTGTTTTCCGTGGTTAACCTTTCACTTGAGATTGGTGGAGAAATTTTGGTTCTTGACTATAGATTGTTTAAGGTTATTGTCTCCTTTAATGAAATTTGGAACGCTGGCACTAAGATACTCTATTGCTTGCAGCGAAATGCGCCAGTGCAATTTTGATTTTGCAGAAAAGGTATCAGGAACATCAGGCAGTATGCCAAAAATAAAAATAATGTGGTAAAAATCCCAGAAAACCATATTCATCGTCTAAAATCTGTCTTTCACCGAGCGAAGCTCGGGCCAGGCCAAAAAAGCAAAAAATAATAATAAACGGTTTTTCACATATAGGAGTTACTGAATTTTCGTTTTGTAAAATATAAAACATTGAAACTATTTTTTTGATTTCTTTTTTTTAAAAGGCCGCTCTCCTTCGTCGAGCGTAACAAGCTCCGTGTAAGACGTCTAATGACGTTGCTTTGGCTCAGTGAATTCACTAATCTAAAGCGAACGGCCGGTTAAAAATAAAAATACTGTGGTAAAAATCCCAGAAAACCATATTCATCGTCTAAAACCTGTCTTTCACCGAGCGAAGCTCGGGCCAGGCAGAAGAAGCAAAAAACAAAATAAAAGGCTTTTAAGGTACAGAATACAGCAAATATTTTAGTTTTTAAAACTGTGAACACTGTACATATATTTGCACAAAATAGAACGCTCGAGCCAGGCAGAAGAAGCAAAAAACAAAATAAAAGTATCCTCTTCAAATTGAGTGGAAATCCCTCAATTTCCACTCACTGAGCTTTTTTCTCTGATGATTTGAGCCAGAGATGGCATCTCAAATGTATCGCTGACTCTATCACATATGTACTGATATGCACTTACCCCCAGTTTCTTTGATGTCTGAACAATCGTCATAAATGTGTCATTTGCCTTTGTTCCTTCCTCTGTTATGGTTTGAAGGCTCACATCTCTTTTTCTAACCTTTGCTCTTGCTGCTAATTCCGCTGCATTGTTATGCAGCGGAATCTCTGGCAAAACCAGCACCTTCAATAAATGTTCCTTGTTCTCCTTCGTCTTAGCGATTCTTTCATCCAGCTGTTCATATCTTGTTTTGGTAGAAAACAACTGATCAAACTTAATGGATAATTGCTCCGCTGCCTCTGGATCTGGGTTTATTCTAAACTCACAAAGTTCACCATAAAAGTCCCAGTAACTGTCCAGAAAAGCTTCCATCTTTTCTTTATAATAAGGAACTATCGGCCTCAATTTCTTGTAGTTTCTACCATCATGAATCCAGCAAAGAGCATGATGATATGCGATTTGCTGGAATTGACGTGCATCATCACTCAAAAGTGCGGTAACCACAGGTATGTCTGTACGTTGATGATAGGCCGCAATTGCACAGGCTTCAAGAATTTTCTTCTTAGTAGTTTTTCCACCACGCAAAAAAATACAATCCAGTTTCCGATGCATTTCCTCGTCACTGAATATTTTGTTTTTTAAAGAAGAGAGCTTTTCCAGCCAGCTTTTAGAAACATTAAACGTTTTCATCAGGTCAAATGCTTCAGCATTAAAGCAGTACGTTTTTTCTTTTCCACATAAAAGCACATCTAAAATGGTTTCTCGATTCTTTTTGGGAACTGTAAAATAAGCAGTATAATAAGGATTACAAAGAATCTCAGTATAATTATTGACACCGTTGACTCTTGCACCTGTATCATCAATCTGCTGATAAGGCGTAGCCTTAAGACCTTCCAGAAAAATATCAGCTTTCTCCTGATGAAAGAGATCAATATCTTTTGTCAAGATTCGAGAAATAGTGGCTTTAGATATATGAACGCCAATATTTTCTAGAAACTCATGTATTTTTGGCTCTGAAACATTAGCAACATGATTAAGAGTGATTATAAGAGATTTGATTCCGGGACCAAATTCACCCTTTATACAATCTGGAAGTTTACCTGAATATATTTTGTGCTCAGAAGGAGAATAAAAAATCTCTATCCTGTAGTTCGTGTTTACAGGCTTTATGGATACATCCTGAATTATTACGTCTCTATAACCTTTAAAATACGCATCACTGGGTAAAATGGATCTATCAACGTTACATGTTTCAGTTTGATGAACCTCTATTTTGTCCAGTTTAGATTTAGGCTCTTTATCCTATGGAAGTTTTATTTTTCTTCTCTCTTTTTCAGAAGAAATGTCTTCATTTTTTTTAGACCCACGAATCTTAGGTTTGGTTTGTTCACCTTTAGTAAGTTGATTGCATCTCGAAGCTTCTGGTACTCTGCCTGAGAAACTCAATCTTCTTCATTCTGGCTTTTCAATGATAGCAAACAAAATGCTGAAAGACATTGGCATATCTTTCATCTTTAATTTCATCAGGATTGATGTCCAGCGAAGCCAGAGATTGTTTTAAAGCTTCAAGTTCCATTTTTTACTCCAAGATATGATAAAGGAAAATGGAACTGACTATTATATTTTTTATTCGGTTGAAAATACATTACTGCTTTTACCCATACAATTTGAAGAGGATACAAATAAAAGGCTTTTAAGATACAGAATACAGCAGATTTATTAGTTTTTAAAACTGTGAACACTGTATATATATTTACACATAATAGAACGCTCGAACCAGGCCGAAGAAGCAAAAAACAAAAATAAAAAGTTTTTTACATACAGGAGTCAGTAAATCTCTCGGTCTTAAAAACAAACACAAAGACGCTATTATTTCGGCTTATTTTTTTGAAAGGCCGCTCTCCTGCGTCGAGCGTGAAAAGCTCCACTTAAGACGGCTAATGACGTTGCTTTGGTTCAGCTAATTCACTAATCTAAAGCGAGCCGCCGGCTAAAAATAAAAATAATGTGGTAAAAAGTCCCTAAAAAATATATTCATCATCTAACTCTGTCTTTCCACCGAGCAAAAGCTCGGACCAGTCCGAAAAGAACAAAAATAAAAAAATCAAATTGCGTGCGGCCACCCCAACCTAAACAGGCTGTCCGACAATTACAGATAGTAATAAAAAGACAACAAAAATAGGGCGTTTAGGACCTTTAAATCGAAAAAGAAGGAATTCTGTTATTACCAGTAGTAATTGTCGGACAGCCTGTAAAGGACGGGGTATTCGTGACCCTCTGCGCTCCCATAGTAATAAAAAAGTCGAAGCCGAAACGAAATATTTTTATATAATTGAAAAATTTTCGATTAACTCCACCGTAACCTGAAAAAAGAAAAAATATTAACGATGCAGTATTCAGCAAAAAACCAAAAATAATAGCTCTCAGCCTGCTTTCACAATTGCATATCAGGATTCTTTCAGCTAGGGTCCGGCCAGGACTATCACAAGAGAGAAGAGAACGTTTTAAAAGGATTAAAATATATATCCACCCTCTAAAAGAAAAAGAGGAAATAATGCCTGTTGGCCCGAATATAAGGTATAATATTTCTTTATACG
>Ga0268359_10998_pt1 | contig 23587 bp, 23 predicted proteins | sample BioMet11_FD_194416 | JGI IMG/M metagenome (GOLD analysis project Ga0268359, IMG submission 194416) | Sewage microbial communities from Oakland, California, United States - Biofuel 11 (PacBio Assembly) | ecosystem: Engineered > Wastewater > Sewage > Unclassified | place: USA: California | collected...
CTGTTTCATGATCAGTCCGCCGACCACTCCCGCCAGAAGCAGCATCGGAATTATGCCGTCTTTTATCGAATTCACTCTGCCCGGCTTTTCGCTGAGATAATACGCCACAAATATCACAACACAAATCTTGGCTATTTCACCCGGCATGATCGTTGTGAATCCCAGACTTATCCATCTCTGCGCCCCCTGTATCGTTACACCGAGCGGAGTCAGCACCGCGACCAGCAGCAATACAGCGATGATCATAAATATCTTGGCGGCTTTTCTCAGTTCTCTGTAATCGATCAGCGCCATCAGCAGGAACAGACCCGTCCCCGTAACTGCAAAAAACATATCTTTGATCAGATACGTATACGGTGTTCCGCCGGCATTTATAGCGCTGTAATAACTCGAGCTGAAAACCATTACTATGCCGAATATCACGAGAGCGTACATAATTATTACAAGAACAAAATCTCCCGATCCGAGGTCGGTTTTTTTGAACCTGTACTTCGTCGAACGTCTCTTTGCAGGCCGCGCTTTTTTTTCAGTTTTTACTGTGGTCCGCTTGCGTTTCGGCATTATTTCTCCAGTTTCTTCACGCAGGCTTTGAAATCTTTCCCGCGCTCTTCAAAATTAGGATACATATCCCAGCTTGCGCAGGCGGGGCGACAGGAGAACAGTATCCCCCGGCTTTGCGAGCCTGAACGCCTCGTTCACGCAGTCTTCCATATCCTTTACTATTATCGTATGTGTAAACCCCATACGCTCTGCTGTCTCTTTATTTTTACAGCGGTCTTTCCGAGAAGGACCGCGTACTTGACTTTGCTTCCGAATGCTCCGACGAAGTCATCGTACTTCGATCCCTTGTCGTATCCGCCGGCGATGATAATGACATCGCCCTTGATCGCCTGTATCGCCTTTATGGCCGCATCAGGATTGGTCCCCTTGGAATCGTTGACGAATTTCACTCCGTCTACTTCACCGCATGGTTCGATCCGGTGCTCTACGCCTTTGAACTCCTTTAATGTCTTTGTGATCACCTCTGGTTCCACGCCCGCGAAAAACGCTATCGCCGCAGCGGCGAGCGCATTTTCTAGATTGTGCGATCCCGGTATCTGAAGCTCTTCTGTGCCGCAGAATTCGGTGACCTTTCCGTCTCCGTCCCTGATCACGATCTTATCATTATGTATATATGCTCCGAATTTCAGCTGCTCCAGTCTGCTGAACGGAACTATCGTCGCGTTCGAATTTCTTGCCAGCGCGAAGCAGACTTTATCGTCAAAATTTATCACGACATAATCGCTCTTTTCCTGATTCATGAAAACGTTGGACTTCACCCGGCCGTAATTTTCCATCGTGTGATGTCTGTTCATATGATCCGGAGTCAGATTGAGTATGGCTGAAACAACAGGTCTGAATGTACTGACCGTCTCAAGCTGAAAACTGCTTGTCTCGGTGATCATCCACGTATCATCCGCCGCCTCCATCGCTTTCGATATTACTGCAACTCCTATATTGCCGACGACTTCGGTTTTTCGGCCGGAATTCCTGAATATCTCGCCCACAAGCGTTGTCGTTGTAGTCTTGCCGTTTGTTCCGGTGATCGCAACATATTTTCCGTGACCGCAGCGGAAAGCAATTTCGAGTTCTCCGGCGATCTCGGCTCCGGCTTCTGCCGCTTCCTTGACAAAAGGAAGGTCGGTCGGAACTCCCGGGCTGAGTACCAGCATGTCATAGGCAGAAGTATCCTTCGGTTCTTCGCCGAAAAAGCATTTTACTTTCTTCGACCTGAGATATTCCATAAGTTCAGGATCCACTTTATCTGCCGATTCACTGTCCTGCACAGATACCTTGGCTCCCATGCCCACCAGAGCTTTTGCCGCAGCAATACCGGAACGTCCAAGTCCCACAACCAGTATTTTTTTACCCTTCACAGATTTTGCTTTATCATCTTTCTTAGATTTCTTTAACATAAATATCTCCTATACTACTGCTGCATATCCTATCAGACAGCAGACAAATGTCACGAGCCAGAACATTATGACCACACGGGTTTCCTTCATTCCGCCTTCCTGGAAATGATGGTGCAGCGGTGTCATTCTGAAAATTCTTTTTCCTCCTGTCGCTTTAAAGTAGCAGACCTGAATGATAACAGACACCACCTCAAGGACGTATATCAGCCCTACGACAGGTAGAATAAGTTCCATCTTCATTACTACAGCAGCGACCGTAATGCCGCCGCCGAGCGCAAGTGAGCCTGTGTCTCCCATGAAGACCTTCGCAGGATAATGGTTCAGGACCAGGAAGCCCAGGCACGCTCCAAGCAGCGCCGCGTAAAACTGTCCTGCGTCCGTCACATCGAAAAACGCCTGCGACGCATCCGCAGGGCTTATATTCAGGAAGTTCCAGGCGGCTGAATTTGCCGTTGCCATGGCAATAAGAGCCATAGTAAAACACACTATAGCCGTTGTGCCGGCCGCCAGCCCGTCAAGCCCGTCCGTGAAATTCACGGCATTTACCATTGCCAGGAAGGTGAACACGAGGAACGGTACGAACCATATCCCGAAATCCACATATTCCTTGGCGAACGGAATGAACACCTGCGTTCCTATCCCCGAAAATTTCGCAATATATATCGACAGTGCCAGAGCAATAACGAACTGCAGAGCGAATTTCGGTTTGACCTTCAGCCCTTCATTCTGGTGTTTGACGACTTTCAGGTAGTCATCACAGAACCCCACCAGCGCGAAAAGGAGGAATCCCGCTATAATAACAGCTATGTTGCTGTTGTATATAGAATGATAAATAAACATTGTGAGGATCGCCGCCGCGATGATGGCAAAGCCTCCCATCGACGGAGTTCCCGCTTTCTTGAAATGTGATTCAGGACCCTCTTCTCTTATTTCCTGCCCGGTATGCAGCTTCTTCAGCAGCGGTATCAGAAAATATGTCAGAACAGCGCCCGCGGCCAGTCCTATCAGAGCCATTATACAGATAGTGTTAAAAGTCATATTACTTTTCCACCTCCGTCAGGACCTTCGTGACTTCCTCCAGATGAAGTCCGTGCGATGCTTTGATCAGAACGATGTCCCCTTCTTTTATATGTGCATTTCTGTCTTTTACAAACTCTTCTTTTGTCTCGTAGTAAGAAGCTATGTCACCGGCGCCTTCTGCAATATGTTTTGCCAGCGGTCCAATGGCGATCACTTCATCGACTCCGAGATCGCGTGCAAGTTTTCCCATGCGGAAATGCGCGTCAGATGACATGTCGCCGAGTTCATACATTTCTCCGAGGACTGCAACATGTCTCTTTGCCTTTTGCCCGGCCAGTATCCTGATCGCCGCGCTCATCGATTCCGGATTCGCATTGTACGTATCATCAATGACATCAAATCCTCCAAGGCCTTTTCTTACAGTAAGTCTTCCTGCAGTGAGCTCCATACCCGCGAGTCCCCTCGCCGCCTCTTTCATCGTTATACCGAGCTGTCCTCCGGCAGCGACCGCAAGCGCCGCATTAAGAGCATTATGTCTGCCCATTACAGGCAGTCTGAAATGCTGTGTCTCCCCATCATGGGCCAGGTCGAATTCTATGCCGTCCAGCCCGCATTCTTCATATCCGCTGATAACATAATCATTATCAGCATCTTCTCCCGTCATCACGACCCTGTACGTTCCTTCGGGCACTTCAGCGCCTTCCCAGTAACCGTGTCCGATATTCTCCTTGCGGAGAAAATCCTCGCCTTTGCTTGCTATCAGCACATCTCCGTTCTCGAAAAAATCGACGATTTCCATTTTAGCACGGAAAATGCTGTCACGAGTCCCGTGGAATTCTATGTGTGATACTCCAATATTCGTCATCAATGCTATATGAGGACGGATAAAATCAGCAAGTTCATGTATCTCGCCTCTCGTATACATTCCCATCTCCAGAATGGTCACTTCAGTGTCTGGCGCAAAACCAAGTATCGTCATACAGAGGCCCTGCTCCGTATTAAGATTTCCCAGATTTCTGCCGGTCCTGTACTTTGTCCTGCACACAGCATAGGTCATATCCTTCGTGCTCGTCTTGCCGGTGCTTCCTGTTATCCCGATGCGCATAGAATCGAGCGACATCAGATAGTCCTTCGCCAGCGCTCTCATGGCCGCTGAAGTATCTTCAACTTTTACCGCAGTAATGTCTTTTCTTCCCGCTGCGGCTTTTCTGAATGCATCCTCGTCAGAAATGACCATGAAACGGCCTCCCGACTCTATGACATTCCCGATAAATTCATGCCCGTCGCGATTTTCTCCGGCAAGTGCAAAAAAAAGGCTTTCTTTCCCGGCTTCCCGGGAATCAGCAAAAGCCCTGTCAACGGCCGCCTCTCCGTTTCCGGAAATAACAGTGCCGCCTGTTATTTCCGCTATTTTATCTATAGTATATTTTTTCATTATCAATACTCCTGTCTGCCAAAAATGCACATAATATTATACTACTTTTTGCACTACTTATCATCCGCTAAATTCATATACTGCAAAGAGTTTTTGATCACATATCTTGCGCCAGGCGCGGCGACAACTCCGCCGTGTGACTGGTCAGAAGGCCTGTCAACCAGGAACAGCACCGCTATCTTCGGGTCATCCATCGGCGCCATGCCGACAAAAGAAGCAACTACATCATCGGAATATTTTCCGTTCACCACGACCTGCGCCGTACCGGTTTTTCCTCCGACTTTCACGCCTTTGATCTTGGCCTTTTCGCCGCCTCCCTTATCTACAACGAACTGCATTATTTTTTTCATCTTGCCGGCTGTGTCCTCGGATATCACCTGACGTACTTTTACCGAGTCGTAAGTTTTTACCGTCTTGCCCTTCGAGTCCTTGATGGACTTTACAAGATGCGGCTGCATCATCATACCGTCGTTCCCGATGGCGCTTATCGCCGTCAGAAGCTGTATCGGCGTGACGGATATGCCCTGGCCGTAGCCCTGCGTTGCAAGATTCACCTTGCTGTCTTTTAACTGTGCCTTCGTCATGACAACGCCCTGTCCTTCGCCCGGGAAATCCACTCCGGTTTTTTCCGTGACTCCGAAAAGGCCCATGTAATTATAAAATGTCGATGCGCCTATTCTCATGGCCAGCGTGGCAAATACAGGGTTGCATGAATTCCCTACCGCTTCCTCGAGGTCCTGGTCGCCGTGCGGCTCCCTCCAGCTCCAGCATTTCAGCGTCGTCCCTTCGACATTGATCGACCCGCTGTCATAGAAATGCTCACTCATGTTAGTCTTGTTTTCTTCCAGTGCCATCGATGCTGTCAGGAGTTTGAATGTTGAACCCGGTTCATAAATGTCCTGAATAGGTGTACATCTCCACATTTTCTGGAGATATTTCAGTTTCTGAGTATCGCTGAGACTCTTATATTTTGCTTTTGCCGCAGAGCCGACAGGAGTCCTCGGCTCGTTCGGATCATATCCCGGATAGGAGGAACATGCCAGTATCTCTCCTGTCTTCGGATCCATCACAAGACAGGATACGCGCCTTGCATTTGAACTTTTTCTGATTTTTTTACATGCGGTCTCCGCATACTGCTGTATTACTGCATCAATTGTTGTCTCAACTGTATATCCGTCCTGCGCGCTTTCGTATCTCTGCGTACCGGATGTCACGAGGTTGCCGAGTACGTCCTTGTTGTATACCCATCTGCCGTCTATACCTTTCAGGTATGAATTGTACTCGAGCTCCAGTCCCGCAAGTCCTTCGTTGTCATCAGTTACGCTGCCGAGAAGCTGAGATGCGAAATTCCCCTGAGGATAATATCGCTTTGTCTGCTCTGTTATCTCTATCCCGGCAAGATTCATTTTCCTGACCTTATCCGCCTGAGATGCGCTTGCATATTTAACGATCTTGACCACACTCGATTTGCCGGAAACAGCGTCCATGATATCTTTTGAACTAACGTCAAGAACGCCGCTGAGTTTATCGGCGACTTTCTGCATTTTTTCATTATTTGCTTCTTTTGTTTTTGCCGTCTCGATAGATGACGGTCTTACCCAAATAGAATATTTTATGATGCTTTCCGCAAGGTGAGTCCCGTTGCGGTCATCTATGCATCCGCGTTTGGCCTGTATGACGGCGTCTTCCGTCTGCTGCGCCTCTGCCATGCGTTTATAGTCATCGCCTTTCACGATCTGAATGTAACCCACACGGAAACACAACAACACCATTACCGCCGCAAAAATAATAAAAGCGATGACCAGGCGTTTTTTATTCAGTATTGTAACAGATCTGCGCTGCGCCATTTGCTTTTATGTTCCTTCTTTCTTCATTCTGCATTTCACTAATAGAAAGAGTCAGGCAACCTCACTGGTCCGTTTTTTAGTTGTCTGACTCATTTCTACTATATGAAATTATTTCACAACAAGCTGAGCCTGTTCCGGCTGATCAATCAAACGCTTGTTTTTTCAATAAACCGGCAAAATTATCTTGCGGCTTGTCCGCCGTTGTCAGTTGTACATATTTCTTTCCGCTCGGATATACCATGCCCAGCGATTTCGATGCTTTGACTGCTATAGTACTTGTATTTGTAGCTCCGTCGAGTTTCGTCTGCAGCGTATCCACTTCACTCTGAAGCGCTTCATTTGACGCCTTCAGCTGGTTATTCTGATACGTGACAGATGCTACGAACGCTGAAGATATGACCATCCCTATACAAATAAGGCCGATGACCAGTACAAGCATGATCATTCTTTTTTTGTCCGCCGCCGTGATATCACTGCTCCTGTGCGAGCCTGTCTTCGGCGCGACATCAATGCTGTAATTTCTATTGTAGCTCCGCTGTTGCTGATTCCATTGCTGAGCTGTCATCATAATGGTCAGATCCTTTCCGCTACTCTCAGCTTCGCGCTCCGTGATCTCGGATTATTTTCGAGTTCTTCTTCACCCGGAACGATCGGCTTTCCTGTAACTTTTTTTATATCTGCAACTTTTCCGCACACGCATACCGGAAAATCAGGAGGGCATGTGCACGGATCAGCCCTGTCCCTGAAAATATCTTTTACTATTCTGTCTTCAAGAGAATGGAATGTTATTATGCATAATCTTCCGCCCGGCGACAGGACGTCCAGGAACTCGGATACTGCCCTGCTGAGCTGTCCCAGCTCATCGTTGACTTCTATCCTTATTGCCTGAAATGTTCTCTTGGCGGGATGCGGTCCGTTCCGTCTTGCGGAAGCGGGTATCGCCGCCTTGATGATTTCCACCAGTCTGCCGGTCGTCTCGATCGGAGCCTCTTCTCTCGCATCTACGATGAACTTGCTGATTCTGGAAGCCCATCTCTCTTCTCCGTATTTTTTAATAATATCCGTAAGATCTTTTTCACCGTATGTATTGACGATGTCATATGCGGTAAAAGTATCTTCCCGGCTCATCCTCATGTCCAGAGGCGCATCATGCATATATGAGAATCCTCTCTCCGCGTTGTCCAGCTGGAAGGAAGAAACGCCCAAATCCAGCAAAGCCCCGTCTATATGTTCGATGCCTTGTTCCCGCAGCACACTCTTTATCTCCGAGTAATTTCTCCGGACAAAAATCCTGCTGCACTCGTTTCCTTCGAGTCTTGCTTCAGCCGCTTTCAGAGCGTCATCATCTCTGTCGATCCCGATCAGAGTTCCGTTCTGCCCGAGGTGTTGGCAGATATGAGCTGCATGTCCCCCGCCGCCTATAGTACCGTCGACATATATGCCGTCCGGCCTTATATTCAGATTCTCGATGCACTCATCCAGCAGGACAGAAGTATGTTTAAATTCCATACTGTTCCATTCCTCTTGCGATGTCGTCTGCAGTCAGCTCTTCATGCTCCTGCTCGTCATCCCATACATTTCGGCTCCAGACTTCGATTTTTTCTCCGTCTCCGATAGTCATGAGCTCCTTCGCGATACTTCCGTACTCACGCAGCGCCTGCGGAATGGTCACTCTTCCCTGTCTGTCTATTTCGCATTCTTCCGCGTTCCCGTAGAAATGTCTGACGAAATTACGCGCATTCGGGTCTGCTTTAGGCAGCTGTTTCAACTTTTCCGCAAAATTTTCCCATTCACTGATTGGATAAATATAAAGGCATTTATCTATGCCTTTCGTAATAACGCACTTCAGACCCAGTTCCTCCCTGTATTTGGAAGGCACTATCATCCTGTACTTAGCATCTATTGAGTTTTTATAGCTGCCCATGAACATGAATAATTCCCCCGGATCTTGTAAACCTTGCATTTTTTAACGATTATCTGCTATTTCGCGGATTTTGGTTATCTCCACTTTACTCCACTTCACTCCAAAATTCAATTAAATTTAAGAAAAAATAGGATTTTAAAACCACCGAAACCCCTTTTTTTCGTTGAAAAACACACGTTCTCAGTGAAAACCCAACATGTAGTGTGAATGCCTGTTCAGTATACAGATTGTGGAATTCTAATCAGTAAAAACAATTAGAATTATTAATCAATGAAATAATATGGTCAGGACTTTACCCGGACTTTTTCCGAACTCGTTATTCCTCCTATCCAGTGGGCTGCAGCGGTTGAACTGACGCTCAGACTGCAAAAAGCGACATCTGAGATTTGTTCAAACGCTGTATTCCATTGGTGCGGAGACAGGATATTGTGCGGACCGGAGAATTCGGGATTTCTTTGCCGTGAACAGCTTGAACAGGTACCGGCTTGACTCTCTGCACACATACCTGCACAGGAAAACATAACAGTGTATCCGGTGATGACTTTGCACGAATTTCAGAGTATAATGTTTTAAGTTTATTTCGAAAGGAAAAATCATATGACAGCACCTGATCCAATAGCATTCACATTATTCGGCCTGAGTGTCCGGTGGTACGGAATATTAATGGCCGCAGCCATCCTTACAGGAGGCTTTGTCATGTACAGACGTGCTCCGAAACACGGTATCAGGCAGGATGATGTTATCGATATACTGCTTGTTGCAGTACCATGCGGCATAATCGGCGCCAGATTATATTACGTGTTATTCGAATGGAGCTATTATTCTCAGGATCTGGCCCAGATTTTCAATCTGCGCGGAGGCGGCCTCGCAGTTCACGGAAGTCTCATCGGCGGTTTCCTCGGCGCCTGGCTCGTCTGCCGGCACAAGAAAATCAGTTTCGCAGACGGACTGGATATGACCGTGGCCGGAATCGCGCTTGCACAGGCTATAGGCCGCTGGGGGGAATTTCTTCAACGGAGAAGCTCACGGAGGACCGACAGATCTTCCCTGGGGTATAATGGTAGACGGCGTCAGAGTCCATCCGACGTTTCTTTATGAATCGATATGGTGCCTGCTGCTGTTCTTCCTTCTGCTGTACCTTGACAACCACAGAAAATTCATCGGACAGATATTTCTGTCTTACGGCTTCCTCTACTCGCTCGAACGTTTCTTTGTGGAGGGTCTTCGCACAGACAGTCTCATGATCGGACAATTCAGGCAGGCACAGGTATTATCGGCGGCAGTAATGTTGGCGTGTGCCGTGTCTTATGTTATACTACTTAATCGGAAGCCGAACAAAAACAGCGTAAACGCTATGGAGGATAAATCAAAATGAAATTAGGTATTGTTGGTCTGCCGAATGTCGGCAAGAGTACGCTTTTCAACGCCATTACAAAAGCCGGCGCAGAAGCTGCGAATTATCCGTTCTGCACCATTGAGCCGAATGTCGGCATGGTTGCAGTTCCGGACAAGCGCCTTGAAAAACTCTCTGAAATATACAAATCAAAAAAGACAATTTATACTACGATCGAATTCTGCGATATTGCCGGGCTCGTCAAAGGCGCATCCCGGGGCGAAGGACTCGGAAACCAGTTCCTCGGTCACATCAGAAATGTCGATGCAATAGTTCACGTTGTCAGATGCTTCAGAGATGAAAATGTCGTCCATGTCGACGGCCGGATAGATCCTCTCGAAGATATAGAAATCATCAATATGGAACTTATTCTTTCCGACATGGAAGTGCTGGACAAGAGACTGGCAAAGGCGAAAAAAAGTCTGAGAAACGGCGACAAAACACTGAAGAAGGAATATGATGTCATGGAAAAGCTCCGTGCGCACCTTGCTGACGGAAAATCGGCCCGTTCGCTCGAACTCGATGATGATCAGGCCGCTGCAGCCGCTTCGTTTGACCTGCTTTCATATAAACCGGTCATCTATGTTGCCAACGTCTCAGACGATGACGCTGCGGATGCGGCAAACGGATCACTTGCAGCCTCCGGCACGGCTCCGGGCTCAGCAGGAGAAATGATCAGACAGGTCAGTGATTTTGCAGCTACGGAAAACTCCGAAGTGATTGCTCTCTGCGCTCAGCTCGAAGAAGAAATTTCGGAACTCGATGACGATGAAAGAGAGGACTTCCTCCACGATCTCGGGATCGAGGAATCCGGACTTGATAAACTCGTGAAGGCTTCCTATCATCTCCTTGATCTCATTTCTTTCCTGACTACAGGTCCGGATGAATCCAGAGCCTGGACGATCAAAGTCGGAACAAAAGCTCCACAGGCTGCCGGCAAGATCCATACTGATTTTGAAAAGGGCTTTATACGGGCGGAAACAATCAATTATGATACACTTATAAACGATTGCGGAGGTTCTCTGACTGCTGCCAGGGAAAAAGGTCTTCTCAGATCCGAAGGCAAAGAATATATCGTGAAGGACGGTGACATTCTGAATATACTGTTCAACGTGTAAACGATCCTGACATCACAGCAAATAAAAGATCCGCGCAATTTCAACGAATTGCGCGGATCATTTTTTCCTTACTGCAGTATGCGGAAAAATGCCATTATCACTTTCCGGTTCTGAATGACCCCCATGAAGTCGATAGACATGACCAGTCCATAGGTATCGCTATTTTCATCTGTGATTTCCAGTTCCATCGCTGCTGTAGGATGCAGGATATCGAGAGCGCTGCACGCCTTGTAAATTTTATCATTGTCCTCTTCGCGCAGATGGTTTGAAGGCATAACGTCAAGCATCGGTTTCTCCGCCTGAAGGTGCGAACATATAATTGAACGCATCGTTTGCGCGCAGCAGTGAACACTTGTTATCGCTGCATTCAAATATTCCGACAGGATAATGAAGCGCATCCATCAGCCTCTCGGTATCAAGGGTCGCTCATCCAAACTATTTCACTGATATCTTTGTTGTCCGCCCGCTCAGCCGGAATAATTTTTTTCTCTTCCATAAGGCTGACATATTCCTCGACCGCCATAGGTTTGCCGAAATAATACCCTGTACGAAATCGCATCCGATCTCTTTCAGGAAATCCACCTGCTGTTCGGTTTCAACGCCTTCTACGATCACAGGCAGATCCAGCCATCCAGCCATCCTGATGACTGAAGCGAGAATCGTACGGCTCCTGCCGGCATCGGCGGCGTCATCTTTTATGAAATTCATATCGATCTTCAATATATCGACAGGTATATCTTTTAAAGTATTAAGCGATGAATACCCGCTTCCGAAATCGTCCATCATAATGGTGAATCCGCTTTTGCGCAGACTGTTCAATAATTCCCTCATAACTTCGGGATTATCCATATATGCGCTTTCTGTCAGCTCCAGATTCAGCAGCGACGGCGGAATGCCGTATTTTTTTACCAGTTCGTTCAGTATCTGGACGCTGTTTGGATTGTACATATCGATACGTGAAATATTGACGGATAACGGCGCCGGATCTCTGCCTTCGTCTATCCACTTTTTCAGAAGGCCGCAGACCTCGCCCCAGATGAAATAATCCAGTTTCGTCACAAAACCGTTTCGCTCGAAAATAGGTATGAATTTGCTCGGAAGAATTACACCTTTTCCCGGATGCTCCCAGCGAACGAGAGCCTCGCCTCCGCACGGCTTCTGGCTCCTGAGTTCATATTTCGGCTGTATCCAGGGAACGAATTCTCCGTTTTCCAGAGCCGCCTTCATATTGTTTACGACATACTGTTCCCATTCCAGTTCTTTGGCCATTGAAGCGTTATAAAGCTCATAATACTTGCTGTATCTTCCCTTGCAGGTTGCCGCGGCCATCGAAGCACGTTCGTACATGGCTTCAACGGATACATCCGGATCATCAATAACATACAAGCCGAAGGCCGGCTTTATGTAATAGTTGGCACCGTAAGACGCAAGCTTTTCTCTTGCTGTCCTCACTATTGTTTTTACAGCTTCTTCACTGTAAGGGAAACATATGCAGAAGATATCTGAATTGATACGTCCGAAGGTGCATATATCAAATCCGTTTCCTGTTTCCCTGACGATATCGGCAGCAAAACAAAGAAGCTTATCTCCTTCGGCTTCGCCCCAGAAAGAATTGATCAAACTGAATTTATCGATGTCAAACCGCATAAATGCAATTGTTCGTTTTCGCTTCATTGATCATATGACGTGTCGCGGAATAGAATTTTGATCTGTTGTAAAGTCCTGTCAGAGTGTCATGTTCGGCTATATAGCATATCCTTTCAAACATGCCATCTGGCTCCGGGCAATCGCATTATTGAGGCGTGTAAGAAGAATGACAGGCTGATACGGCTTCGTGATGAAATCCCATGCACCGCTGTCAAGAACCTGCTGTTCCGCTTCGTTTCCCCGTTTCACCCGTGAGAACAATGACCGGAAGATCTTCGAATTCGGTATTGCGAATACGCACCAGAAATTCGTAACCGTCCATAACCGGCATAACAAGATCAAGCAATATCGCATTGACCTTCTTATTCTGCACAGTCAGTATATCAAGCGCAGCGGCCCCGTTTTCCGCCTCGAGCACATTATATTCAACCGACAAAATTTTTTCAGAATAGCCCTGTTGATCATCTGGTCTTCGACGATCAGGATCGTTTGCTTGTTTTTCACCTTTATTCAGGTCCCTTCCCATTTAAGATAATCCCTATTTAGAACAATATTAACATTATTTTGTAAACAATGCACTATTTTTTTGAATAATCTCAAAGGGTGAGAAACACTTTACCGTAAAGCTGCACGAATTATCTGCGCATGATCCGCAGCAAGCAGGCCGCTGTCCGGGACAACACTGATCTCGATGCTGCCGGAACGCAGGCTGATACCTCCGCTGCTGTCCCTTATGACTTCGAACCACCTTGCGTCAGCCGCATCGTCTCCTGCTTCAGCCGCGGCTTCATTTTTTTCTATGTCAGCGCGGAATGCCTCGGTAATCAGCCAGCCCCGCGGATCACGGCCCGGTTCGCTGAACACACCTACCGGAACAAGCGAAACACCGGTTATCCCGGTCTCCTCTCTCAGTTCTCTTGCCGCTGTACCGTACAAAGGTTCATTTTCTTCCGCAAAACCTCCCGGCAGCGCCCATCTTCCGAGAAACGGATGTCCGCCCCTTTTAATAAGAAGAAGCTCGCATTTTTCTCCGTCATGCGCGACTACGGCAATATCGGCGGTCACTGACGGATGAGGCCACATAGACGAATCATACTGATCCAGAAATTCTTTTTCTGTAAGTCCGTTTTTATCTCTCAGTTCCATCGTTTGATCCCTCCGATCACCTCATAAGCAGTCTGAACAAAAAGCGCTGCCTGTATTTAACTTTCGCATATTCCGTCACCTGCTTGACCATTTTGTAATTTGTGGCCGCGCTGAAAGCTCCGGCGATTTTTATCATCATCAGCACTTTGAGCACTAGTATCTGATCTGCAATATTCTCTGCTGCGGACTGCAGTTCCTCCTCCGCGAGTTCCTCGTTATTGCCTTTCCCGAGATCGATCATTATACCTATCTCATCGCATTTTTCTGAATTGGGTATCTTGTCGAATCCTCCGGAAAGCGCTCCGTTCATCAGAGCGATAATATAACGGCGCTCCTCATTTGAATTGTAGTCGAATCCATAGCTCGCAGCGACCTCATATATCGACTTCAGAATAACCGACAGAAACACCGGTGCGTCCTGCGGCCCCCAGCCGAACAGTCCCATTACTGCACCTTCCACCGAGGTTATCTCCTTGTTGGTCGAAGCCGTTCCTGCCGCCCCTTCGTCTACTCTTTCTATTACGCCGAGACTTATGCCCTTGTCAAGCGCTCCGATATCGATCTCCGCCTTCATCCTTTTCTTCTTGAGCCCGCCTACCTTCTCGATTGCGGGAGTACCCTTAGTAAAAATAAGAATAAATCCTTTTATCAGCGCAGCACGGACTTTTTCGATCACTTTCTTCGGGGCTTTCTCTCGCACCTTTGCGTTCAGCCCTGTATCGTCATCCTTCAGTCTGACTGCCATAAGGCGTTTCTCTTTCTCCTGAGTGATCTGCATCTGATGCAGTAATATTTTTCTCTCGCGTTTTGTGTATCGCGATTTCCGGTCTTCCGTCAGGATGGCGGCAATGTCCTCAGTGCTTTTGTATTGTTTTATCTCGATTTCATTCTTCCTGAACAATCCCACTTGCAATACCTTCTTTCATTATGCTGACAGCTGCGCTCGTTCCGATACGCGATGCTCCTGCCTCTATCATCTTTTCGGCAGCGGCAAGATCTCTGATGCCTCCCGACGCCTTTACCTTTGCTTCATCGCCGACGGTTTCCTTCATCAGCCTCACCTTGTCGGCTTCTGCGCCTCCCGCTGAAAAACCTGTCGAAGTCTTGACGAAATCGGCACCGGCATCGACTGCGATCGTGCAGGCTTTTTTGATTTCTTCATCCGTCAGGAGGCAGGTTTCCAATATTACCTTGAGGATCGCATCATGTTCATACACGATACCCGCAACAGCTGCTATATCGTCGCTTACATCATCGAACCGCCCGTCCCTCAGCGCTCCTATGCTGATCACCATGTCTATTTCCGATGCACCCGCAGAACAGGCCATGTCCGCTTCGAATGCCTTGGCATCTGTGCACATCGCGCCGAGAGGGAATCCGACGACGCAGCATACATTTACATCGCAGTCTGTCAGCTGCTGCGCTGCGTACTCCGCATAACACGAATTAACGCATACCGAGGCAAAATCATATTCACGCGCTTCTGCACACAACTTTTTTATATCCGCTTCCGTAGCCTCAGGCTTGAGAAGCGTATGGTCAAAATACTTGGCAAATTTCATTATCATCCTCCTGTTTCCATCTACTCTATCATTTGAGATGCTTTATTTCAATATCAGACCGCATCAGTACAGCAAAGATCACAACGCCGGCAGCGGTGAATACGATCAGTATGGCAGCAAGTGTCCGTATGTCCCCGAAAAATCTGAATCCTGAAATTATCATTCCGATGCACCCCAGCATTGTATTCGAGAAATTGATCAGGGAAGACGCTGAACCCGTATCGCCTTCCTGCTGTTCAAGAAGTATCGCCGTACTGAGAGGTCTCATCATGCTTATGAATACTGAGCACAGCGCAAACGAGACAAAGAACATCCACGGACTCAGCGACCCGAAAAAGAAGAGCAGCACACTGCCTGCTGTTACCGCCCCGAAACCGAGTCTGTTCATATTTCGCGGAGGCATCTTCCCCATCAGTCTGATATAAAGCAGCGGACCGCACAAGGAGAATCCGGCGTTCGCTGCAAAGAAAAGACTGTAAGCCTGCGCGCTCAGTCCGAAATCATTCTGATAGATAAACGAACAGAGACTGAGATATGACATAAAAGGTGCATTAAGAAGCGCAGCACTCAGAAGATACGGAGCGAATGACTTATTGTTAAGCACGAAAAACAATCTTCCGATGCTGCCTCCCAGCGAACCATTGAATCGTTTTTCCGCAGGTATCGTTTCCTGCGTGAGCAGAGCCGCTATTGTACATAAAAGACCTACCGCTATAAGTACGGCGAATGTCGTCCTCCAGGTCGCAACTTTCAGTATGAGCCCGCCGGCAACCGGGGCCAGCATAGGCCCTATTGCCGAAAATGTCTGTACTATGCCTATCATCCTGCCTCTTATGCCTTCGCTGAAAATATCTTTTATCAGAGCTGTTGAAACAGAAACCATTGCCCCGGCGCCGATCCCCTGGACAACCCTGAAAATGATCAGCATCCATATGCCTGAAGAAAAAAAACATCCGGCACTTCCTGCCATATATGTGACCGCGCCGAAGATCAGCAGCGGACGTCTTCCGTATTTATCGCTGACTGGTCCGAAGATCAGCATGCCCATCGAAAAGAAAAAGAAAAATGCCAGCAGAGTCAGATCCATCATGGCCGCTGTCGTTCCGAACGATTTACAAGCGACGGAAACGCAGGCAGGTACATATCTGTTGAAAAAGGGCCAAACATATTCATGACAACAATGAATGCTATCATGCCCCTCCGTCCCAGATATTTCTGTTCGATCATCATATTATTTGTGCTGTTTTTACCGTTTGTCTTTTTAATCATATCGATATTATATCACCCGTCTCCGATAATAAAACAGGGAAACCCCGAAGGATCTCCCTGCTGATCAATGCTGTTATTAGAAACACTTGCTCCAGCCGCAGCTCTTGCAGACATTGCATCCGCCTTCAAAAACAAGCGGCTCGCCGCATTCAGGGCAGATTGTTTTATCTACTCCTATGTTTGTAACGGCTTTAGGTTTTGGCGCCTTTTTCTTGGCCTTGGCCGCCGCTCTCTTAGCAGCTTCTCCGTCCTTGAATCCGAGCTGTTCCTGTATTTCATTGTACATATCGAGCAGTGCGTATCCGACCGCCATCGGACAGCATGCGCCTTTGCTCGTATCTTTCTGTGTCGCTCTTCTGACTGTGTATGACGGACATGATCCGCACGAATTGAGCTGATCGATGATGGTATAAATATCGATCCCGCCTCTGGCGCATATCGATATCATTCGCGAAAGGCCCACCATGAACTGGTTGCATCCGCCTGTCGAACCTTTTGACAGATATGTTTCGAGAAGCACTCCCGTATTAGGGTCGAACAGCGCTATGCAGTGGAGACTGCCGCATCCTGTGACAAGCTTCCTCTTCTTGCCAATGACATCGTCTGTCACGAGAACGATCTGTCCTCTTTCCAGCCCTTCGCCCGCAGTCGAAGGCTTGGTATCTTCTGTAGTCAGAATGCCGGTGCGCCTGCAGCCGTCTCTGAAAAGAGTTATTCCCTTCAGGCCCTTGCTGAAGGCATATTCATAAAGATTTTCCGTCTCTTCCACCGTGAAATGATTGTCGACATTTACTGTCGAACTGATCGATGCGTCAACGTGTGACTGCCATACGCTCTGCATATCGACTCTCTGATGGTAATTCAGCACCCCTGCCGTCACGAAAAACTCCGGGAGTTCCGAATCCGACGCAAGCTTATGCGCTTTCATATAATTCTCAACAATTTTTGTATATACTTTATAATAAACATCTGTCCCGTGCAGAGACTCTGTCTTGCGTTCATAGTAATTCGCAAATATCGGTTCGATACCTCCCGATATGCCGAGCATCGTCGAAATAGTGCCGGTCGGTGCGATCGTCATGATCTGCGAGTTTCTCAGACCGTACTTTTTTACGAGTTCCTTTGTCTGCTCAGTCGTATTGGCAGTAAAGAACGGCGTAGTCGTTATCTCATCAATATTGCACTTAGGGAAAGCTCCTTTTTCCTTTGCGAGCATAGCAGATGTTGCGATCGCGGTATCGACCATGCTGAATCCGATCCTGTCGCAGACCTCCAGAGCCGTGTCGTCACCATAGGTGATGCCGAGCTTTATCAGCATGTCGGCCAGGCCCATGATCCCGAGTCCTATCTGTCTCCAGTCATTTACACTTTCTCTCTGCTCCGGCAGCGGATGCAGAGGCATGCCCTCTTCAAGAACTTCATTCAGTCCGCGGACGCATATACCGACAGCTTCTTTAAAGCCCTCGAAATCAAATTTTGCATTCGGAGTGAAAGGATCAAGCACGAATTCCGCAAGATTCATGCTGCCGAGCAGGCATGATCCGCCTGCCGGAAGAGGTTCTTCCGCGCAGGGATTGACTCCGGCATAGGAAAAACCCTTCGTGTTGCTGAGAAGGTTCCAGTTCTTCACACGATCCCAGAACAGAGCTCCAGGCTCAGCATAATCCCAGTTCGTTTCGGCCATATGGTGAAAAAGCTCTCTTGCATCAACAATATTTTCAATCACTTCTCCGGTCGTGGATCTTTGGTAATGCAGCCTGAACTTTGAATTAGTCCTGACCGCCTCCATGAATTCATCAGATATGCGGACAGAAATATTGGCCTTTGTGACTTTATCGAGATCTGTTTTCAAATCTATGAACTCTTCCAGATCCGGATGCGAGCAGTCGATGGAAATCATCAGCGCACCTCTTCTGCCGTTCTGTCCGATAAGCTCCGTGACCATGGAATAAAGCTGCATGAATGATACTGCGCCGCTTGTCTCTCTGGCAGCGTTGTTTATTTTCGCTCCCCTGGGAGACAGTCCTGAAATATCTACTCCGCATCCTCCGCCGTAGCTGTATGTACGCGCAAGTTTTTTTGCGCATTCAAAAATACTCTCTATGTTGTCTTCCGGAGGCTGAACAACGTAACAGTTTGAAAGTGTGACTTTTCTTCCTTCATACTCCAGTGCTCTGTTCGAAAGGATCCTTCCGCCGAAGAGAAATTTCTTTTCCTTTATCATGCGGCCTACCTCATTGTTGCCGCCGCTAACTCTTTCCACCCACTGATCAAAAGTCTCTTCACCGTCTCTGTATTTACGGTTCCATATGTCTATTCCAAGCTGATTATCTTTACCCAGCCACTCTTCTATGTTCATATTCCCTCCTCCTGCCAACAACAATATATGGTGTACGCGTTATTATATTACAACAATATATCGCACTCCGCAAGGATTTTTTTTTGATTTGCCAATGTTTTTTGAAGCCCGCGCAGACTGCTGCGGTTTATGATATTATTTCATCCGGTCCGTCGCCTGCAGCCACAGCACAGAACTCGTCAAAGTGTTCAATGAACAGATCGACTATATCCGGATCAAACTGCCTGCCGCGTTCGGAAACGATGATATCGTACGCTGTCTTAAATGAATACGCATCTTTATAGGAGCGGCTGCTAACAAGAGCATCGAATACATCTGCAAGTGCAGTCATACGTGCTTCAATATGTATTTCTTCACCCGCAAGACCTTCGTTATATCCTGTTCCGTCCCATCTTTCATGATGCTCAAGGGCAATTATCCTCGCATATTCCATGATCCTTCCCGGTGCATTTGCAATCAGCTTTTCGCCGTCCTGAGTATGACGCTTCATGATCTCATACTCTTCCGGTGAAAGGCCCGCCGGTTTTTCAAGTATCTCGTTCGGCACCATGAGCTTGCCGATATCATGCAGCATAGCAGCAGTACAGAGGTAAGACAGCTCATTCCCCGCATACCCCAGGTCACTTGCAAGTATCCTGACATATTCGGCCACGCGTTTTACATGCGCTCCCGTCTGCCCCGATTTCTCCTCTGTAATACTGGCGAGTGAAACGAGCACCTCCTCCTGGCTCTTTCTTATCGCCAGACCTCTCCTGTCATTCTCGCGGATGAGACTTTCTATATTACCGGCCATGGCATTGACGCTTTTCCCTATATCACCGATCTCATCATTCGGCAGATCATTCAGCCTTGTATCGAAATTACCTTCGGAAATCTCTTGTATGGACTGTGATATCCTCGAAATAACTCTGGAAGTCCCTCTTGAAGAGAAAAAGATTATTATCAGCGTAAACATAAGCCAGCCCAGCATCATCGGCACCGACCACATATTGAAGAAACTGTCATTGACATTTTTGGACTGTATGAATACACAGAGATACCCTGCTGTTTTCCCGCTGCTGTCGAATATTCCCGCGCAGGAAATAATTTTATTATCGGACTCTTTAGTCACATACCTGTTTTTATAGGTGATTTCCCCGGTCAGATCATCAAAGGTGCTGTTTGAACCGAGCAGTTCCCCGAAGCCTCTGTTGGATGCAATATAGTATGATTTATCATTGTTTTTGTCAGGCACCATTACAACTGCAGCTGTATCCGAACTCACCTGATACATATGAAAATCCCTGATGATCGTGTTCGTTATTCTGCGGTAATTCTTTGAATTGAAGAACGAGCTGTCCGCAGCTTTTTCCAGATCCGCCGGATCTATGTTCCCCGATGCGACTCTTACGAGTTCCTGCTGCGTCTCTTTAGACTGCGACCTGAATGTATCATACTCATTGCTCACGACAAAATACATGCTTCCTGCAAAGACGACAGCAATAATTATATTTGTCATCATCAGTTTCCAGAAAATCTTTTTCCCGCGTACAAATGTCAGGAACAGCGCCAGAAACAGCAGAAATACAAAATCCAGTATCATAAACGGGATCGCGATCTTTGCCGATAACATCACCAGCTTCGTTCCGGCCGCACGCACGAACGACACCCTGGCATATGAAGGGAGTTTTTTAAGTTTACCGCCGTCGATGTACCACGGCTGACCGTTGGAAATGCCGCATATGCCTTTTCCACATGCAGACAGTTCCGATGCGCTGTCAGAAAACAATCCTGTTTCGCCTCTGACCTCCGGGATTTTCAGGCTTCCGTCTTTGATCTGAAATACATTTCCTCCCCAGTAGTCCAGCACATATACAGCATCCCCCGAAGTGCGGATATAAAACGGTCTGAAACCGGACTCATCGGAAATAGAGAATTTTTCATAATAAAGTACTTGCTCTCTTCCGTTGATCCGGCCCTTCCCGATCTCGCCTGTAGACTTTACATAGTAATACACTCCGTCCGCATGATAATCAATGTCCTGATAGAGATACGGCGACGAGTAGTGCAGTTCTCCCACTTTCACGGTTTTGCCGTTCACAGCGTTTATTTTGAATATCTCGGCAACGTTCTTTTTGTATCCTGTAAAATAGATATAACCGTTCTCATATCTCAGAGGCGAAGTGTGTCCGTAAATTTCTTTTCCGTTATCGGTATAGTCTATCGTGTACAGCACAGTACGCTTCTTCCCGTTCATACTGTACCTGCATATCTCATCGCTTACCATCAGATCTCCGCCCTGCTTTGTATTGGAAAGATACGCGTAAATGTTATTGTCATCGTCTGTGGTTATTCCCGAAATCAGCTGGCTCTTTTTAACGACCTTCCGGTATTTCAGATTGCCTTTTCTGTCCGTGCAGGTTATCGCCTGGGCATTATCGTTTATTACTGAATCGCCGTTCGCCAGTATAACGGTTTCCAGCGCATATGAACATGATATCTTATGTCCGGAGACACTTATATCCCCGGTGCTGTTGACAAAGACCGCAGCAAAAAATGCGGCCGCGAATAACACCGCCGCTGCCAGTACTACAGATTTATGCATAAGGAATCTCTCTATGACTTCTCTGCTCCAATGCCTCATTTAGTACTGCCCTCTCTCTTCAGCTATATTAACATATTATCACATTCGCATAACATAAAGAATATAAAAACTGCGCATCGGTAATAAAATTTTCCGATGCGCAGTTATATTTACGTGATTATTTTACTCTGCCTGTGCAGCTACTTCTGCAGCAAAATCGTCCTGTCTCTTTTCGATGCCTTCGCCGACTTCATAACGAATATACGAAGCGACCTTCATGTCTTTGCCGATGGCTTTGCCCGAATTTGCAACATACTCTTCGATCGTCACATCATTATCCTTTACGAACTTCTGATCAACGAGGCAGACCTCTTTGAGTTCTTTCTTGATCTTGCCTTCAACGATCCTGTCAGCCATCTCAGGTTTCTTGCCTTCGTTCAGGACTTCCTGCTTCAGGATTTCCTTTTCGTGATCAAGATACGCCTGGTCGACCTGACTCTCGTCAAGGAACTCAGGTTTCATCGAAGCTACCTGCATAGCTACGTCTTTGCCGACTGTTGCCGCTTCTTCTGCAGAAGCTTCTGTTCTTATCCCCACGAGCACTGCGATCTTGCCCTGGTTATGGAGATATCCCGAATAAACAACTCCCTCTTCAGCGACTTTCTCGAATCTTCTGATGTTCATGTTCTCGCCGATCTTGGAGATCTTCTGTGTGAGAGTTTCATCAACTGTTCCGTCCGGTCCGAAGTCCAGAGCTTTGAATGCATCCATATCTGCCGCATCGTTATCAAGAGCGAGCTTCGCCAGTCCTTCCACGAAATCGATGAATTCCTGGTTCTTGGCCACGAAGTCAGTTTCTGAATTGACTTCAACTGCGGCTGCCGATTTTCCGTCCGCTGCAATAGCAAATTTAGCCAGTCCTTCTGCGGCGATCCTGCCCTCTTTTTCTTGACCTTGGAAAGTCCTTTTTCTCTCAGGACCTCGATAGCCTTATCTATATCTGCATCAGCCTCTTCAAGAGCTTTTTTGCAGTCCATCATACCTGCGCCTGTTATTTCGCGCAGTTCTTTAACCTGCTGTGCTGTAATAGCCATAGTGCATTTCCTCCTATTATATCCGAATTAAGCTTCCTCTTCTGTTGCGGCCTCTACCGGCGCCGCTGCTTCTTCTGCTGCTTCAGCATCAGCCGCTGCTGCTTCTTCCGATACCTCTTCAGGAGCCTCGTCATATGCTTCGCCCTGATTAGCTTCGATGACTGCATCAGCCATTGAACCCGCGATCAGCTTGACTGCTCTGATAGCATCATCGTTGCCGGAATAATGTAATCCACGTCGTCAGGATCGCAGTTTGTATCTACGATGCCGATAACAGGGATCCCGAGGATCCTTGCTTCTTTAACAGCGATTCTTTCTTTCTTAGGGTCAACTACGAACATAGCTGCCGGCATTCCGTGCATGTCCTTGATGCCGCCGAGGAACTTTTCCAGTTTCTCAGCTTCACGGCGAAGCGAAAGGACTTCCTTCTTTGAAAGCTTCTCAAATGTGCCGTCTTCAGCCATCATGCTGATATCGTTCAGTCTCTTGATTCTCTTTGAAATAGTCTTGTAGTTTGTGAGCATGCCGCCGAGCCATCTCTGGTTGACATAGAACTGTCCGCATCTCTTCGCTTCATCTGCGATCGCCGCCTGAGCCTGCTTCTTCGTCCCTACGAAAAGGATAGGTCTGCCGCTTGCAGCGACATCCTTCATGAATGCATAAGCCTGGTCGATAAGTTTTACTGTCTTCTGAAGATCGATAATGTAGATACCGTTTCTCTCGGTAAAGATGTACGGAGCCATCTTAGGGTTCCATCTTCTTGTCTGATGTCCAAAATGGACGCCTGCTTCCAACAACTGTTTCATTGAAACTACTGCCATATTCTTTTTTCCTCCTGGTTTTTTACCTTCCACCGATGCTTTTGATCACGGGAACCGATGAAACGGCACCACCCATGACAGGCCCGGTGTGTGAATTTGAACTGTCGGCGCCCAAATGCGGGCACCGACAAATATAATACTATATAACTGTTGATTTTGCAAGGTTTTTTTAGCTATTCGTTCCTCACCCAGTCTCTGAAAGCTTTCCGGAGCGCTCGCATCTGATTGACACCTGCAGTCATAGTCATTCCGCCTTCAAACAACACCGTTTCACCGCTGATTTTTTGATCCCGGCAAAATTTACCAGGCAATAAGAATGGCAGAGATAAAATGCCGGGTACCGTCCGAACCTGCTCAGTTCCTCTGCAAGATCGCACATTTTCCCGCGGGCCTTCAGGCATTTGTTTTCTCCGTCTTCAAGGTAATACAATTCG
>Ga0268359_12665_pt1 | contig 23567 bp, 23 predicted proteins | sample BioMet11_FD_194416 | JGI IMG/M metagenome (GOLD analysis project Ga0268359, IMG submission 194416) | Sewage microbial communities from Oakland, California, United States - Biofuel 11 (PacBio Assembly) | ecosystem: Engineered > Wastewater > Sewage > Unclassified | place: USA: California | collected...
CCTGCGTAAGTTCCCGGTCGAGACCGAGATAATTAGCTATGGTGCCTGATACGGAAGCCACATGAAGCACATGTTCCATTCGTGTGCAGATATGGTCGTTTTCAATATTCGGGAAGACCTGAGTTTTGTGCTTGAGCCTTCTGAATGCAGAACAATGAAGGAGTCTCGTTGTATCTCTTTCGAATTCGCTCCTTATATCGTGTTCACGGCTTGGTATTTCGCTGTTTCTGGCGATGAGTTTTTCCCAGTTCGGGTTCTGCGGTCCGGCTGCTTCAAATTTGAAACTGTCTCTTGGCATTTTATTTTCCTCCGTAACGATATCATTTTACAGTACTTGAGCGGATTTAGCAAACATCATGGGTAAACCCGGGGTATCGAATTACTGCAGAGCCTGCGACAGGCAATATCGATAGCCGTTCACCGCGTTTGCCTGCGGATGGTTTGCGCACGATTTCGGCGCTCCGGCTTCATTGCGGAATGAATGATCAAAATCTGAATATTACAGTATTGGCAGATTCGGTGAAATTTCTTTATTTTTAAGGAAGTATCATATATAATTGACTTTGTATGCAAGGTTTGGAATACGCGGAAGAAGCCGTGTTCCGCCGTGCGCTGCAAAGGAGGAATCCATTATATGGACAGTCACAGTCTGACTGCAATATTTTCTATTATTCTGCTCGTTGTTATGAGCGCATATTTCTCGGCTACCGAGACGGCTTACACGAGCATGAGCAGGATCAAAATGAAGAATGCCGCAGGAGACGGCGATGAGAGAGCCGGAAAAGTTCTGAAGCTCTCGGATAATTATGATAAACTGCTGACCACATTGCTGATCGGCAATAATATTGCGAACATAACGATGACTGCGATCTCTACGACGTTGTTCATCGGACTGTTCGGAAGCAGGCTAGGCCCGACGTATTCCACGATAGTCATAACAGTCATTGTGCTTATATTCGCGGAAATATCGCCGAAAACGCTTGCTAAGGAAGCTCCGGAGAGTTTTGCAAAATTTGCACAGCCTCTGGCGCACGGGATCATGATCGTTCTGACTCCGTTGAACATTCTGTTTTCAGGCTGGAAAAAACTTCTTGTCAAAGTGTTCAATGTGGGTGATGAGAGGACTATCACCGAGGACGAGCTGATAACGCTTGTCGACGAGGCCGAGAAAGAAGGCGGCATTGAATCGGACCAGTCTGAACTCATACAGAATGCCATAGAGTTCAACGACCTCGAAGCAGAAGAGGTCATGGTACCGAGAGTGGATATGGTCGCTATAGATCTTGACCTCTCGATAGAGGAAGTCGCGAAGAAATTCAAGGATACGGGTTATTCGCGGATCCCGGTATATGATGACGACATGGATTCTATTCTGGGCGTACTTAACCAGAAAGATTTCCACAATTATATAGTCGGAACAGGCAACACTATTTCGGATTTTGTAAAGCCGGTCGTGTTTGTTGCCGGTTCGATGAAGATAGCACTGCTTCTCAAAAAGATGCAGTCACTCAAGACCCACATGGCAATCGTTATAGATGAGTACGGCGGCACCGAGGGACTTCTGACGATGGAAGATATCATCGAGGAACTCGTTGGCGAAATCTATGACGAACATGATGCGATCATGTCGCAGGAAGTCACCGAACTGCAGAACGGTTCTTTCAGGGTCATGTGCAATGCGAGCCTGCCGAAGGTGTTCGACTACTTCGGGATCGAAGATGATGATGTCGATGCGAACACTGTGAACGGCTGGGTCGTACTCTGTCTCGACAAACTGCCTGAAAAAGGCGACAGGTTCAAGTACAGAAACGGGCACAGGGTCTTCAAAGGAAGAGTCACCAAGGCGACGGACAAAAAAGCTCTCGAGATCAATCTCGTAGTGGAACATGTTCCGGACGACGAGGAAGAAGAATAGGGGATCCGGTTCCGGAAGGACAAAGCGTGATGTTTAAAATGCAGACCTCCGCAGCCGCGGAGACAGCGCGCAAAATGTCCGGAGCAGGTCCCGTTACAGGGCATGCGCAGAGCATGCATGAAAATACAGGAGGAAGATTTATATGAGTTTTATGGAAAAGGTCTTCGGCGATCTCAATGAAAAAGAGGTCAAAAAAGTCGGAAAGATCGTAGATCGCATCGAAGCTCTCGATGAAGAAACGAGTGAGCTCAGCGATGAAGAACTCAAAGGCAGGACAGAGGAATTCAGAGAAAGACTTGACGAGGGGGAAGAGCTTGACGATCTTCTTCCGGAAGCATTCGCAGTGGCAAGAGAAGCCGCCTGGAGAGTGCTCGGCATGAAACCATTCAGAGTACAGCTTATGGGCGGCGTGGTCATGCATCAGGGACGTATTGCGGAGATGAAAACAGGAGAAGGAAAAACTCTGGCTGCTACACTGCCGGTTTATCTGAATGCGCTTGAAGGAAAAGGCGTCCATGTTGTCACGGTCAATGACTACCTGGCAAAGCGAGATATGGAATGGATGGGGAAAATCTACACATTCCTCGGGCTTACTGTCGGATGTGTAATACATGACATTACTGACGAGCAGAGAAGAGCGGCTTATCAGGCGGACGTCACATACGGAACAAACAATGAATACGGTTTCGATTATCTGCGCGACAACATGGTCATTTATAAAGAAGACATGATGCAGAGAGATCTCAATTATGCGATCGTCGACGAGGTCGACTCGATACTGATCGATGAAGCGAGAACACCTCTCATCATCAGCGGACAGGGCGACAAGAGCACGGTGCTCTATGCCCAGGCCGACAGATTCATCAGGACACTCCACGGCGGCATCAAGGATGAGAACGATCCGAAGGATGAGCCGGATGATAAATACGGCGACTATGTCGTATTCGAAAAGGACAAGCAGGTTGCTTTCACCGATGCCGGCATTCACAAATGCGAGCAGTTCTTCGGGATCGACAACTTTGCGGATCCGGAAAACATGGAGATCAACCATCACTGCCAGCAGGCTCTGAAGGCGCATGCTCTTATGCATAAGGATATCGACTACATCGTGAAAGACGGAGAGGTCATCATCGTAGACGAGTTTACAGGCAGACTGATGTTCGGAAGAAGATACAGCGACGGACTGCATCAGGCGATCGAGCAGAAAGAAGGCGTGAGCGTCAGGAGCGAATCCAAGACGCTGGCGACGATAACCCTGCAGAACTATTTCCGTATGTATGAAAAACTTGCAGGCATGACGGGTACTGCCAAGACGGAAGAGGATGAGTTCCGCGATATTTACAACATGGACGTTGTAGTTGTCCCGACGAACAAACCGATGGTGCGTCAGGATATGCCGGATGCGATATTCGCTACTGAAAAAGGGAAATATCACGCGATCATAGAGAAGATAATACAGGCTCATGAAACAGGGATGCCTGTGCTGGTGGGTACGATATCGATAGAAAAATCAGAAGTCATCGCCGAAATGCTGCAAAAGCGCGGGATCAGAGATTTCAGCGTACTGAATGCCAAGCAGCATGAAAAAGAAGCGGCGATCATCGCGGAAGCGGGACGTGAAGGAGCTGTTACTATAGCTACCAACATGGCAGGCCGTGGTACCGATATCATTCTGGGAGGCAATCCTGAGTTCGAGGCGCTGAAGCAGCTCGAAAAGGAAGGCTTCTCCGAGGAAGCCGTCAACCAGGCAAATTCACTTACAAAGACGGATGATTCCGAGATCATAGATGCCAGAAAGCGTTTCAGCGAACTGCATGACCAGTTCAAAGAAGAGCGTAAGGAAGAGCAGGAACGCGTGCGTGAGCACGGCGGCCTCTGCATCATAGGTACTGAGAGACATGAGTCAAGACGTATCGATAACCAGCTCAGAGGACGTTCCGGACGTCAGGGAGACCCGGGCATGACGCAGTTCTGCATATCGCTGGAGGACGATCTTATGAGGATGTTCGGAGGCGAGAGGATGAAGACGGTCGTGGACAAACTCGGCGTGGCCGAAGACGATCCGATCGAATCGGGAATGGTGTCGAAGAGCATCGAAAATGCGCAGAAGAAGGTCGAAGGACGCAACTTCTCGATACGTAAATACGTACTCCAGTACGATAATGTCATGAACAAACAGCGTGAAGTCATTTACGAACAGCGCCGCATGGTGCTCTTCGGGGAAGACCTCAGAAGCTATATCATGGATATGGCTCAGGAGCTGATCGAAGCGACGATCGATCCGATAACGGTTGCTTCCAAGTTCCCGGAGGAATGGGACTTCGAAACGCTCAACAAGAATCTCAAAAAGATATGCCCGCGCTTCAAAGGCGTGCATTACGACGAAGAAGATATGCGCGATGTCGATGCGGATACTCTGCATGACGATATCATGGAACTGTTCGACGAGCTTTATTCCGACAAGGAACAGGAAGTCGGCGAAGAGACCATGCGTGAACTCGAGAGGATGATCCTCATCAGAGTCGTCGACAACAAGTGGATGGATCATATCGATGCGATGGATCAGCTCAAGAACGGGATCGGACTCAGAGGACTCGGCGGACAGGATCCTGCCGGCGCATATGCTGAAGAGGGATTTGCGATGTTCGAAGAGATGATCAACGCGATCAAGGAAGAAACCGTTATGTTCTGCTATAATGTTACAGTGGAAACAAACGCAGAGAGAAGAAACGTTATCGGCAAGGGACAGACGCGCAAGGATGAGTTTGATGAGAATGAGCTCATGGAGGGCGAAGTTCATACAGGCAGCGGTACAACAAGCATGCCGGGTGAACAGGATATACCGGAACGTGAAAAAACACAGACTCCTTTCAGACGCGAGCATCCGAAGATCGGCAGAAACGATCCGTGCTGGTGCGGCAGCGGCAAGAAATATAAGTACTGCCACATGGAGTCGGATCTCGAAGAAGAAAATCGTTAAAGCTTTGAACAGGAGATAAAATGCAGATAGAAGAAATAAAAATGGATCTGCCGAATCTTACGGCAGATCTCAAAGAGGCAGGTGAGTCCCTTTGACCCGGACAAGGTGTCAAAGGAAATAGAAGGACTGGCCAGACAGTCGGAATCACCGGGATTCTGGGATGACCGGGAGACTGCGCAGACAGTCATGCAGGATAAGAAGCGGCTTGAGGAAAAGATGGAGAGATTCGCAGCTCTCGGGCAGACGCTTGAAGACCTCGAAGTGCTGATTGCACTCGCCGAGGAAGAAGGCGCCGCACCGGGCACTCCCGAGGGAGACCAGATGGCCGAGGAAATTACTGCAGAATACGACAAGTTCGTGCGGGGAGCCGAGGCATTCCGCATAGAAATACTGCTCAACGGAGAATATGATATCAACAATGCCATCCTTACGGTGCACGCCGGATCAGGCGGGACCGACGCTCAGGACTGGGCAGGGCTTCTGCTCCGCATGTATACGCGCTGGGGAGAAAGCAGAGGATTCAAGATCAAGATCGTTGATATACAGGACAATGAGGAAGGCGGCATATCGCGCGCGACGATAATCGTGGAAGGCAGTAATGCCTACGGATATCTCAAGACCGAGAAGGGCGTCCACCGCCTCGTCAGAATATCGCCGTTTGATTCTTCCGGCAGGAGGCATACGTCTTTTGCGGCGGTCGAGGTCATGCCGGAAATGGGCGAGGATATCGAGGTCGAGATCGATCCGGATGATATCAGGATAGATACCTTCCGTTCAAGCGGAAAGGGCGGCCAGAAGGTCAACAAGACAGACTCTGCGATACGCATCACGCATCTGCCGACGAACATTGTCGTCAGCTGCCAGAACGAAAGATCGCAGTTTCAGAATAAAGACATGGCGATGAGGATACTCAAATCGCGTCTTATAGAATTGAAAGAGGAAGAGCATAAGGAAAACCTCAAGGAACTTCACGGCGATTTCAGCCAGATAACCTGGGGCAGTCAGATAAGGTCCTACGTGTTCCAGCCTTACACGATGGTAAAAGACCACCGGACAGGCGCTGAAGTCGGCAATGTCGACAAGGTGCTCGACGGAGACATCGATTACTTCATCAACGAAAAGCTGAAGCAGCCGGACGCATAATTGAAACGGAGGAAAAAAATGATCAAATTTCAGGGATATCAGGTTGAAAGCCTGAGCTTCAACAATCAGGAAGAAAAAGCGGACAAGATAGAGCTCGGAATAAATTCAACGCACAATGTCAGCTATAATTACGATGACGGCATCTGCATCGGCAGAGACATTATCAAGATAAGCGATAAGGACGATCCGGAAAAGTTCAATATGGATATCGTAGTGCTCAGCAGATTCACGATCGAGCCGACGGACGACCAGAGAAAAATGCATGTTGAATCATATAAAGAAGCCTTTCCGTTCGTAAGAGCTACTGTAGCGGCTATCATGATGAACTGCGGCATGCAGCCTCTTTATCTCCCGCCTGTGGAAATGAAAGAGGAGGATGTCCAGGTCAATGCGGACATGAACTGATGAGCGATATTACAACCGTACTTTATGATTTTGACGGAACACTGGTGGATACCAATCAGGTGATAGTGGAATCATGGCAGCATGCTTTCACGGAAATCGAAGGACAGCCGCGTCCCGTTGAAGAAATATATGCGACATTCGGAGAACCGCTGGCGGATTCAATGGCAAGAATGTTTCCGGATCCGGAGGCGGCGATAAAGATATACCGTGAATATCAGTACGCAAATTTTGAATCGCGGATCAGAATGTGCAGAAATGCAATGATCATGCTTACGATGATAAAGGCGGAAGGATATAAAAGCGGGGTCGTTACATCGCGGCTGGCTCATACTACAATGAGGGGCCTGAAGAAATTCGGCATTGACGATTTCTTCGATACAATAGTCGCGGTCGATGACTGCGAAAAAGCGAAACCCGACCCGGAGCCTGTGCTGAAAGCGCTTGAGCGCATAGGCAGCACACCGCAGGAAGCAGTGATGCTGGGCGATACTATACATGATATCAGATGTGCGCATAACGCAGGGGTAAAGGCTGTTCTGGCAGACTGGGGAGTCACCGATCCTCTGAAAAACGCCGATCCGGAAGACCTGCCGGACTCCGCGATAGAGGATCCGATACAGCTGCTTGGCGTCATCAGATCAATGTGATACGCACGTACGTACAAAAAAATACAGAAAAACACGGCACATGAAAAATATATCTTTCAATGTGCCGTTTTTTTGCCTGTTTGTGTTATTCGGCGTAAACGCCGGCCAGGACTGTGTTCATCAGTCTGTTCAGCTTTTCCTTGCAGAATTCTTCGGAATAGCTGCTGATATGAGTCCATTCAAACTGAGTCACGAGGTAAATACTCATGTAAACATCTTCGATTTCATCAACGGTGAAATTTTCTTTGTATTTGCCCTGACTCATGGCTTCACTGATCAGCTGCTTGAAAATGCTGATAATGCCGAGACGCACTTTGTAAAGCGGGCTGTCTTTGCATGAGTTCAGGTATGTGAGCCTGCGCGAAAGATTGATGAACGGAAGACCGTCAAGAACAAGAAATTCGATGACTGCACGAAGTTTTTTATCGCTGTCCGGCTCGTCTTTGAGTTCGTTTTCGAGCAGATCCTGTATTATCGACAGTTCATCTTCTGCTGTCCCCAGCAGCAGACTTTCTTTGTTCGGGAAATAGTTATAAAAAGTTGCTTTTGAGATATCGGCCTTTTCGGCAATATCTTCAATCATTGTCCCTTCATATCCTTTTGAGTTGAACAGGCGGCGCGAAGCTTTCAAGATGCGCTGCCTGCACTTGATTTTGTTGGATTCTCTTCTGGTAGTGACCATAATTCACCTCTCGGGTACCGTAGTTTTTAGATTACAATTCCATATTACAACCAAAGTATATTTTTTTCAAGGATTTTCTATACTTGACACTAAAATTAGATAAAGGTATAATTTAATCCATAATAAAGATTCAGAAAATTATAACGATATTTTCAGAATGAGGGTGATACTGATGGATGACATCGATAATTCGGGTTCTAACTACAAAGTATATGGATACAGATGGGTGGTTCTGGGCATCTACGCATTGAACTGCGTACTCATACAGATAATGTGGACTACATTTTTTTCCATTACAACAGATGCCTGGCATTACTACGGATTTACGGATGCAGTCAAAGGCAACAGCGCAATAAGTATGCTTTCTGTGATATTCATGGTCGGGATGGTCATTTTGTCAGTGCCGGTCATGTGGGCATTCGAAAAATGGGGATTCAAGAAATCAGTGTGTTTCGGATGCGTCCTTATGGCGCTCAGTGCAATAATGCGCGGCATTCTCGGCGGATCGTTCGGAGGACTGATAGCAGCCACAGTGGGCTTCTCATTCGCTCAGCCGTTCATACTCAATTCACCGGGCCTGGTGGCAGGCAGATGGTTCCCTGAAAATGAGAGAGCTACAGCCAACAGCGTTGCTCTTCTGGCAGGATATGTAGGAATGTGCGGAGGACTGCTGGTGACGCCTATTCTGATGTCTGTTACGAGCATCAAGGGGATACTGATGCTTTACGGATGGATATCTGTAGCCGGGGCGGTACTGTTCGCTCTTTTTGTCAAAGACAGACCGGCAACACCTCCGTGTGCAGAACAAGAAGCTGAACGTTCGGATTTCGGTACAGGTATGAAAAATGCTTTCAAACAGAGAAATTTCATATTATGCCTGCTGATATTCTTCGCGATGCTCGGAGTATTCAATACATTTTTCACTGATATCGAAGCCCTCATACAGACGCTTGGCGGCAAAGGCATAGACTCGACGCATGTCGGGATCATCGGTGTGGTAATACTGGTGGTCGGCACTGTGGGAAGTCTCGTGATTTCTATGCTTTCCGACAAGGACAAGGAGAGACGCAGACTTCGTTATATACTGGGTGCCAATATTCTCGGAGCAGTCGGACTGCTGCTGTTTGCTTTCCTGAACGGTTTCGGCGGGATGCTGACAGCATCAGTGATATACGGATTCTTTACTATAGGGAGCGCACCTGTGCTTCTGACACTTGCTGCTGAATCCTGTTATCCTACGAGCGAGGGCACGTCCGAAGGGCTTCTGCTCTGGGCAGGAAATGTCGCGGGGGCGATATTTGTCGGAGGCGCATCGCTGCTCGGCGGAAACTATACGGCGCTGTTCTGGATACTGGCAGCATGCACCGTTATGGCACTTGTAATGATGTTCATGGCTAAAGAAGTAAAATTTGGCAAAGTCGTGGACTGAAATAAATGAACCAAACTCTTTAACATCAAGATTTTCAAGGAGGAAATAATATGATCAAACAATTGGATGACATCAATATGTCGTACGCATTTCCGGAAGTAGCATTCGATGATGACTATATCATTGCCACATATCAGTGCAATGTACCGACAAGCGATATTGAAAAACTTGCCATGGCTATTGCCGATGAGCAGACGACAGGGACCTGGATAAAGGTTTCGCACGAGACTGATGACAAGAAGAAAATATTCGGCGCCAAGGTCGTGGCGATATATGAACTGCCGGATATGGGCAATGATATGGTACAGCCGCCTGCACCGCCGATGCATGTAATTCAGATAGCATATCCAATGAGAAATATGGGAACGAGTTTTCCGATGATCCTTTCGACATTATTCGGAAACATCTCTGCCAGCGGACCGATCAAGATGATTGACTGCGCATTCCCGAAAAAATACGTCGAGCAGTTTACCGGACCGAAATTCGGTGTTGAAGGCATCAGAGACAGACTTGGCGTACACGACAGACCACTGGTGAATGCAATGATCAAGCCTAACACAGGATGGACGCCTGAAGAGGGCGCGGATCTGTTCTATCAGGCTTCCAGGGGCGGCGTCGATATCATCAAGGATGACGAATTGATGCCGTGCAACGAAGATTTCTGCCCGCAGAAGGACAGAGTCACACTGTTCATGCAGAAGGAAAAACAGGTATTCGAAGAGACAGGCGAGCATACGCTCTATGCAACCAATATCACCGATAGAATCGACAAGGTCAGAGACAACGCTTACCGCGCTATCGAGTACGGTGCAAACTGTCTGATGATAAATACATATACATCAGGATTCGGAACACTGCAGATGCTGTCTGAAGACCCGAATATCGATGTTCCTATCCTGGCACATATCGATTTCGCGGGAGTATTCTGCGGAGCTACATATACCGGACTGAGCGCGCCTCTGACAATTGGAAAGTTCGTAAGACTCGCCGGCGGCGATATGCAGATAAACGGACATCCATGGGGCAAGTTCCCGTTCCCTATGAAGTCTCTGTCGAGATGCTTCAGATTCTTCACACAGCCTTGGTGGAATATAAAACCTATGCTTTATCTCGTATCGGGCGGCACGAACCAGATGATGGTCGACAAGGCTATCAAGGCTCTCGGCACAGACATCGTACTGGCGGCAGGCGGCGCGATCCACGGTCATCCGGCAGGGAGCGAAGCAGGTGCAAAGTCGATGAGACAGGCTATAGATGCGGCTATGGAAGGAGTTCCTGTCATGGAATATGCCAAGACACATAAAGAACTCGCGCAGATGGCTCAGCTGCTCGGAGCAGATGTATCATTTGATCTGATGAAATAAGAAAGGCGGCACATTTGAAATACGAAAGCATTATATTTCTTGACTTTGACGGTACAGTCACATCGGAAGAAACACTGAGCGGAGCACTTATGAGAGTGATCCCGAAAGAGCAGATGCTGAAGGTAAACAGTGATATGAGAGCGGGCAGGCTAAAGCTGAATGAAGTTCTTCATATGGCATTTGACAGCATGCCTGCGGATTCAATAGGACCTATGCTGGAATATTACCGCTCTGTCCCCCTGCGCGAGGGATTCGATGATTTCCTCGATCTGACTGACAGAAAAGGCATACCGGTGGTGCTTCTTTCAGGCGGGCTTGAACCATTCGTGAAAGAAATTCTCGGCGATCGTTTTGACCGTTTCCTGGCAGTGCACTGTGTGGGAGTCGATACTTCGGATGGATTCATGAAACTCATGCCTCCTGATGAAGGTGACGGTTATCTCATGCGCAAAGACAATGTGATGCGTCAATACGATTATGACAGTGCGATAGCGATAGGCGACGGTATAACCGATGTTGCTATGGCAATGGGTTCGGATATCTGCTTTGCACGCGATGATCTGGCGAGACACCTTGCTCATGAAGGAATGAGGTTTTACATGTGGGACGATTTCTTTGATATAAACGAGTATCTCGAACAGATGCTGGAAGATGCAGAGACGGAATAACAGACCTGACATATTTGGCCGCGCGGGATAGACCGCGCGGCCTTGTTTGTAGTATAATAAGATGTTATGAGTATGAATAATTTTGGAAATGATATAAACAGAATAATAGATGATGCCGTCAGGTCTATGGACTTCGGCAGGCTGAGCCGCGATATCGATTCAACTGTAAAAAAAGCAGTGTTCGGCGGGCCTTCTATGGATGACATCAAACTGTCAGGGGATGAACCGGGCGCCTTTGATTTCAATGATCTGGACGGAAGTTCAAAGCGTCGTGAAAGAGAGAAAGCTTCTCTGACGATCCCTGTCAGCAGAAGACCTGCAGGCACGGTCAGCGGTATCGTGATGATCGCGGCAGGGATATGCTGGACCGCGGGGTTCGGCTTTACTGCATTGGCTGCACTGCTCTTCTGGGGAGCGTCGGTCGGGGTGCTGCTTCTTGCCGGGATCTCTGGTGCAGGCATATGCAGTATGATCGCGGGAAACAAAATACGCGACAGGATCAAAAGGTTCAAAAATTATCTGAGGATCATGAAGGGGAACGAATTTTATAAAATCAGTGATATTGCCGCCAAAACAGACGGGAAACCGGAAGCTGTCAGCAGAGATCTGAAAAAAATGATAGACAAAAAAATGTTCCTTGAAGGTCATATTGACGATACCGGGAAATGGTTCATCGGAAATGATGATACTTTTGAACAGTATATTGAAGCCAGGGACAGATTCAGGAACAGGACAAAAGAGGAAGCAGAGGAAAGCAGACGCCGCGCGGACGAGTCGGAGGAGCAGAGGAAGCTCAGAGAGGTGCTCGAAAAGGGGCAGACGAGCATTGACACTATCAGGAGCGCGAAAAGCGGCATCACTGATATTTCCGTCCTGCAGGATCTTGATGATATCGAGAATATTGTCACAAAGATATTCAAGAGGGTCGAGGAGAAGCCTTCACTGCTGCCTGATATACGGAAATTTATGGATTATTATCTGCCGACAACTATCAAACTCGTGAATGTCTACAGTGATTTTGAAAAGAAAAATGTTCAGAGTGAAGATGTTGCGGCGGCGAAAAATGAAATAGAACAGACGCTGGGAAATATAGAGACGGCTTTCGGCAAGTTGCTGGATGAGCTGTATCAGGATACAGTAATGGATGTTTCAACTGATATTTCGGTGCTGAATTCGATGTTCGAAAGAGACGGACTGACGGATGACGGCATCAGAAAGTGATGAGGCGGAGGAAAACAAATGAATGAGGGACTTGAAGTAACAGAATTCACCACGGAAGAAGAGCGGCAGATAACGGAATTTGCTCAGAAAGTAGACCTTTCCAATCCTACTGCTATCCTTCAGTACGGCTCGGGTGCGCAGAAGAAGATGGCTGATTTTTCCGAGAGCGCTCTCGATAAGGTGCGCACTAAGGATATGGGAGAAGTCGGCGGGCTGCTGACGGATCTTACTGTCGAACTGAGAGGTTTCGGCGAGCCGGAGGCAAAGGGTATAAAAGGCTTATTCCAGAAGGGCGGAAACAAAGTTACGGCCATGAAGGCAAAGTATGAGAAGGCGGAAGTGAATGTAAACAAGATCGCAGAAGCGCTGGAAAGTCATCAGGTCGTGCTGATGAAGGATGTGGCAACGCTGGACAAGCTTTACGATCTGAACAAGCAGTATTTCAAAGAGCTTTCTATGTATATTGCTGCGGGCAAGCAAAAGCTTAACGAGACGCTCACTGTCGAATTGCCGGCATTACAGCAGAAAGCGCAGCAGAGCGGACTGCCGGAAGACGCGCAGGCGGCCAATGATCTCGCGAACATGTGCAATCGCTTTGAAAAAAAGCTGCACGATCTGGAGCTGACGAGGACCATCTCGATACAGATGGCTCCGCAGCTGAGACTGGTGCAGGGAAACGATACGGAAATGTCCGAAAAGATACAGTCAACGCTTGTAAATACGCTGCCGCTGTGGAAGAGCCAGATGATGATAGCTCTCGGAGTGGCGCATTCTCAGGAGGCTGCAGAGGCTCAGAGAACGGTGTCTGACGCGACGAATGAGCTGCTGAAGAGGAATGCCGACAGCCTGAAGATGGCTACTATTGAAACGGCAAAGGAATCCGAGCGCGGCATAGTGGATATGGAGACGCTGAAACATACGAATGAATCACTCATTTCAACCATAGATGAAGTGATCAGAATACAGGATGAAGGTCATCAAAAAAGACTGGAAGCCGAAACAGAACTGGTCAGACTGGAAGACGAACTCAAGACTAAACTTCTTGATATAAGGCAGAACGCCGGACAGGAGGAACAATAATGAAAGACGAAGCTGAAAAAAAATTAAAGAAAAGACTAACTGTGCTGTGTCTTATTGATCTGGCCTGTGAACTGACTATCGCGGGAGCGATCCTGCACGAAATGCACAAACATACCGAATATATCTGTCCTGAGTGCGGAGAGGTATTTACACCTCCGCTGAAAGAGATGACATTTGCGAAACATACGCCGAAAACGAGGAAACTGCACTGCCCTAACTGCGGAAGCTTTGAGTATTGCAGTGAATCGTATAAATAAGTAGAAAGTGTAACAAGGAGGAACAAATCTATGGACATCATCTCGGAGTATAAGCAGAAGCTCAGAACGCCGGAGGAAGCCGTCAAAGTTATCAAGGACGGGGACTGGGTGGATTACACCACGGCGATGAGCAAGCCTGTTCTGCTCGACAGAGCGCTGGCAGCGCGTGCAGAGGAGCTGCACGATGTCAAAATCAGAGGCAATCTTATCAACGGGCCGATAGAGGTCGTTGAACAGGATCTTGCCCAGGAGCATTTCACGTATAATACGTGGCACTGCTCCGGCTATGAAAGGAAATTGTGTGACAAGGGCCTGGCATATTTTATGCCGATGGTTTTCCACAATAATTCCGCATATTACCATTTTTTCCTGGACGTCAATGTAGCTATGACCAGCGTGACGCCTATGGACAAACACGGCTTTTTCAATTTCTCTCTGGGTACAGGCGTAGCAGCTGAGATACTCAGGAAAGCCGATATAGTTATTGTTGAGGTCAATGAACATCTTCCGAAGCTCCACGGAGGATACGACGAATGCATACATATTTCGGATGTTGATTTTGTCGTTGAGGGTGAGCATGAACCGTTTAAGGCTTTGCCAAAGGGTAATCCGTCAGATGTTGACATGGAAATAGCCAAAAACCTTCTCCCGTTTATTACGGACGGGGCGACGCTGCAGCTCGGGATCGGCAATATGCCGAATACTCTGGGCACTCTTATCGCAGATTCTGATATCAAGGATCTGGGCATGCATACCGAGCTTTGCTCAGACGGTTATCTCGATCTTTATAAGAAGGGCAAACTTACGAATAAGAGGAAGGCTGTGAACCCGGGCAAGGCGGTCACGGGGATCACTATTGGTTCGCCTGAACTTTATGAATGGATGGATGACAACCCGATGATCGCGGCATTCCCGCTGGCATATGTCAATGATCCGAGAGTGATCGGCTCAATAGATAATATGGTTTCGATCAACAGCTGCATATCCGTCGATCTTTACGGACAGGTAAATGCAGAAAGTTCGGGGACACGTCAGATAAGCGGAACAGGCGGCCAGCTTGATTTCCTTGAAGGCGCATCCATTTCGCGCGGAGGCAAATCATTCATATGTCTTGCCTCGACATACAAGGACAAAGAAGGCAGGCTTCATTCTAACATTCTTCCGCATTTCAGCGGAGAAATCATCACATCGCCGAGAAGTCAGGTTTACTTCATTGCGACAGAGTATGGCGCGGTGAACATGGAAGGTATGTCCTCCTGGCAGAGAGCAGAAAAACTTATTTCGATAGCTCATCCTGAATTCCGCGACAGTCTTATAAAGTCAGCGGAAGAACAGAGGATCTGGAGGAGGTCCAACAAAAGATAGATGAAGGATTACAAAGCTCCGGCCGCGGTTATCGCGGCCGGAGTATTATGGGGGATAATCAGTATTTTTATACGGCTGCTGAGCGCAGCCGGACTCGAATCGCAGCAGATCGGCTTTGTCCGCAATGTTTTTGCGTTCATTGTTTTGCTGTCGATCATTCTCGTTAAAAACAGAGATGCCGTCAGGATAGACATCCGCGACATATGGATGTTCCTGGGAACGGGGATAGTCAGCACCACTTTGTTCTCCTGGTGCAATATTACCGTGGTGAGAGAAAGTCAGGCTTCTCTGGCTGTGGTCCTGCTGTACACATCTCCGATATTTGTTTCTATCATGTCTGCTGTCTTTTTTCATGAGAAAATCACCCTGAAAAAATCGCTGCGCTGGTAATGACTTTTTGCGGTGTGATACTTGTGGCAGGGCTCGTGGAGGCGGTGTCCATGTATCCGCGAGGATATTGGCGATCGGGCTGTGTTCCGGTTTCTGCTATGCGTTGTATTCCATATTCGGGAAAGCGGCATCAAAAAAATACAGCGCCGCAACTACGACGCTGTACACATTTATGTTCGCTACTATTGGTTTTTTTGTGATGTGTCATCCTGCAGATCTTCTGCAAAAGATGAATGCTCATATTTTCGTTCTGTCGCTGATGCTGTCATTTTTCTGCGCGCTGCTGCCGTTTTTCCTTTATACTTACGGACTCGGCCTGATGGAACCGGGAAAAGCCGCTATTCTTGTCACCACAGAGCCTGTAGTGGGTTCGCTGGTGGGAATATTTCTTTTTGGGGAAGATCACAGTCCGGTAAGGATCATCGGTATGCTGCTGATTTTTTCGGCTATAATAATCCTGAATGTTCCTGAACGCAGGAGCGGACGGACAGATCACATATGATAACCTCAGCCCTGCTGCCTGGATCGGATCCATTCCAGGAGATCGGCAAATACGACGTCCTTATCAAGTTCGTTCAGGATCTCATGTCTGTCGCCTTCATATAACTTCATGCTGACATCGCTGATGCCGGCTTTTTTATATTGCTCGAATACGTGTCTGACGCCGTCACCCATATCACCTACAGGATCGTCCGCGCCTGATACGATCAGCACCGGCAGATCCTTCGGGATCAGATCGATATTTTTCTGATCGCAGCTGAAAAGCACGGATTCGAACAGTCCTCTGTATCCGTTCAAAGTAAATACGTAAGTACAGAACGGATCATGCATATACTTGTCGATTATCTGAGGATCCTTGCCGAGCCAGCTGTTGTTCAGGTCGGCGCCGGTAAGATCATATTTTTTATACGGCTTGGAATAAGTCAGATTCTGAATGAACTTGCTGCGGTATCTCCAGCCGTGAATATGCGCAAGAAGTTTGCACATAGTAATAGCTGTTTTCGAAGTGGAAGCCGAGGCATATCCGGTACCTATGATGATCGCTCCGGCAAGGCCTTCGCCGTACGATGAAAGATATTCGCGCAGCAGGTAGGAACCCATACTGTGTCCGAGCATGAAGTAAGGAAGAGATGCGGTTTCCGGATCTTCCTGTGTGATGAGCCGCAGCTTGTGCATATCCTCTACAAGCATTACATCGCCCCGGCCTTCGGCAAAATACCCGAGATCGCTGCGTACCGCAGCCGATTGTCCGTGTCCGAGATGATCATGCCCTACCACGAGAAAACCGTTGTCTGCCATAAATTCGGCGAACGGCACATATCTGTCGATGTATTCGACCATTCCGTGCGTGAGCTGCAGTACGGCGTTGTAATTTCCGCTGTCAGGCATCCATTTCACTGCATGGATATTCGTTTCCCTGTCGTTTGATACAAAAGTAAATCTGTTCTCTGAGCCATATCGGGGCCTCCTTTGCTAGTTTGTCAGCGGTTCTATATATTTATCTGTAAATTCGAGGACCGCTTTATTAATTCTGCCTATTTTATCAGGTGCATTATCTACACCGTGAGTATAAACAGCAATTGCGTACGGAGAATCGCAGAATACTATTCCGACATCGTTTTCAGTCTGGCCGAGATTCCCGTATTTATGTGCTACAGGAACGCTGACATATTTCTGAAGATACTCGTTTTTCGCCGCCTCTTTCATGTCGCATATCAGAGTCGAGTAATCATCCTGATGGTGATACAGATACGACAGCACATCCATCATATACGCCGTCCGGATATTATTGCGGCTGCGGCTGTAATCAGCAAGATCCGGAGATTCATCGGTGTACTTCTGGATTTTCTCCACATATGCCTTATAGCCTCCGAGGTAATTCATCAGGATATGGGCCGCATTGTTGTCGGACTGAGTAATAGTTGTTTTCAGAAGCGTCAGTACGGGGACATTATCTCCGATCCAGTAACCGTATGATACAATGCCGCCTTCAGAATCATAAAGACAGCTTTGTGAAAAAGTCAGAGCAGAGCTGCTGCTGAGCCTGCCGCTGTGTAAGAGGTCATAAACGTACATGCAGAGCGGAAGCTTGTATGTGCTGGCCGCGGTCATCTGCCTGCCGGTGTTGAGGCTGTAATGTATCCCTGTATCGAAGTTGTAGTATCCTACCGCAATATCCTCTGTGTCTATGTCCTGCCCTTTGATGCAGTTGTCCATGAAGTCTTCAAAATCGTCCTGGACCTTACTGACCTTCATATCATGTGCTGCCTCCGCCATGCGAAGTCCTTCATAATAATCCCTCGTGCCGCTGTCGGGAATGCCGGTACCGCGTGAAGATGTCCATAACAGAACAAAAATCAGTGCCAGCACTGTGCAGAATGGAATTAAGTAATAACGCATGAACTTTCGCGTATTTATGATGATGGTAAGTGTCTGCCCTTTTTTGCTTATTTTCATCAGTCAAGATTCCTTTCGGTGCAAATAAGTATATCATATTTTTACGAAGTTTCACATCAACATATAATGTTGTTGTATAATAATAGAATAATATGTCGTAGAAAAAAAGAGGTAGTAAAATGAGAGATACAATGCGCAGACGCGACCGCGAGGTAAGTGAAATAAGCGATATGATAAACATCATTGATGAATGCGATGTATGCCGTGTTGGCATGCAGGATGAAGACGGAATGTACATAGTGCCGATGAATTTCGGCTATGAATTCGAGGATGGAAAACTGACATTTTATTTTCACGGATCAAAAGACGGCAGAAAAGTTGAGGCTATCAGAAAAAACAGCAGCGTATGTTTTGAACTTGACTGTGCACACGCGCTTGTCGAGGGCGAGATCGCATGTTTTTACGGATTTAAGTATAAAAGCGTTTTCGGGGACAGGAAAAGCCGAAATCGTTGAAGATATCGAAGAAAAGAAAAAAGGACTTTTCCTGATCATGAAGCACCATACCGGGAAAGATTTTGAAATAAAAGACGCCATGGCCAACAGTATCGCTGTTACGAAGCTGGAAGCGGAATGGTTCACCGGAAAGGCCAGGACCGAATAAACATACTTGAATTTTTGAATCTGATAGTGTATCTTAATAGTGTACTGCATGACTGGCGGATAAGTGGAATAACCACGCGGAGTGCAGGTATGATATGAAGTCGACCGCCTGGGCAGCCTTATTATGGGCGGACCAGGCGGTTTTTTATTTTGGAGGAATCGATATGAAAATGCAGAATCTTGGACAGGATCTCAAATCGAATGAATACCCGGGAAGAGGTATCGTGACGGGGAGATCTGCAGACGGCAAATACGCCGTAACAGCTTATTTTATCATGGGCAGAAGCGAGAACAGCAGAAACAGGATATTCGTCGAGGACGGCGAAGGCATCCGCACGCAGGCTTTCGACCCGGCAAAGATGAAGGACCCGAGCCTCATCATTTATGCACCTGTCAGAGTGCTCGGAACTGATACGATCGTGACGAACGGCGACCAGACGGATACGATATATGACGGACTGAAGGCGGGCAAAACTTTCGGCCAGTCACTGAGGTCAAGAGAGTTCGAGCCTGATAAACCGAACTACACCCCAAGGATCTCGGCGCTTATGAGCATTGCAGAAGGCAAATACGAATACAGGATATCAATTCTCAAGAGTGCGAACGGCGATCCTGAATCATGCCAGAGATTCACATTTTCATATGAGAACCCTAAAGCAGGCGAAGGACATATGATCCACACATATATGGGCAACGGCGATCCGCTTCCTTCATATGAAGGTGAACCAAAGCTCGTTGATATAAAAGGCGGAATCGACGAATTCACAAAAGAAGTCTGGGAAGGCCTCAATGAAGACAATAAAGTCTCACTTTTCGTAAGGTTCATAGATATAGCAACCGGAAAATATGAGACCAGGATAGAGAATAAAAACAAATAAAAGGGAGAAGAAACATGAAAGAAATGGAACTGAAGTACGGATGTAATCCGAATCAGAAACCGTCAAAAGTATTTATGGAGAACGGAGAGCTGCCGATAGAAGTACTCAACGGCAAACCGGGCTATATCAATCTGCTTGATGCCTTCAACGGCTGGCAGCTGGTCAGGGAGCTCAAGATCGCTACGGACTTCCTGCAGCAACATCATTCAAACACGTATCGCCTGCCGGCGCCGCAGTGGGCAGACCTCTGACAGAAACAGAAGCAAAGATATACTGGGTAGACGATCTCGGAGAACTTTCACCTCTGGCATCTGCATATGCCAGGGCAAGAGGAGCAGACAGAATGTCGTCGTTCGGAGACTTCATTTCACTTTCAGATACCTGTGACCTTTCTACTGCACAGATAATAAAAGAGAGGTATCCGACGGAGTTATTGCTCCGGGATACGATGCGGATGCGCTTGAGCTTCTGAAAACAAAGAAAAAGGGAAACTACACGATTATCAGGATCGATCCTGAATACAGACCGGATCCGATCGAGCATAAGCAGGTGTTCGGAGTCGTATTCGAGCAGGGCAGAAATGAACTGGCCATCGACCGCGACTTCCTCGGCAATATCGTTACGCAGAATAAAGATATTCCTGATGACGCCAAGATCGACCTGATCATTTCGCTCATTACTTTGAAATATACACAGTCGAACTCCGTCTGCTTCGCCAAGGGCGGTCAGGCTATCGGCATCGGTGCCGGACAGCAGTCCAGAGTCCACTGCACAAGACTTGCGGGCAGCAAGGCCGACAAATGGTTCCTCCGTCAGTCTCCGCAGGTAATGAACCTGCCGTTCAAAGAGGATATCGGACGTCCTGACAGAGACAACGCCATCGATAATTACATCGGCGAAGACTGGATGGATGTTATCGGCGACGGCAAGTGGGAATATTACTTCACAGAAAAACCTGCCAGATTTACTCCGGAAGAACAGAGAGCATGGCTGGACAAGAACAGCGATGTAGCGCTCGGATCGGACGCGTTCTTCCCGTTCAGCGACAACATTGACCGTGCTAAGAAAAGCGGCGTGAAATATATCGCAGAACCGGGCGGGAGCATCAGAGATGATATCGTTATCAAAGCATGTGACGAATATGGCATGGCCATATGCTTCACAGGCCTGAGATTGTTCCATCATTAATACTGCATGGCGGGGCGGCACATTCTGTGCGGCCCTGCTTTTTTGTTATAAGAAAACCCTGCGTTAGACGCAGGGTTCCGTGAACGCTATGCGTTTGACCAAGAATCCTCCATCGCATAAGATGTTACTGCGGTCTGCCAACTGCAAAACATCGAAGGAGGAGGATTACATGAGTCTTGATGACATTCACAGTCTATCTCATTCAAAATGGAATTGCAAATACCATATAGTGTTTGCTCCAAAGTATAGACGAAAAGTATTTTATGGAGAAAAAAGGATTGCTGTGGGAAAGATATTGAGGCAGTTGTGCGAATGGAAAGGAGTAACGATTTTGAAAGCAGAATTGTGTCCGGATCATGTGCATATGCTGGTCGAAATACCGCCTAAAATGGCAGTATCCAAGTTCATGGGTTATCTCAAAGGGAAAAGCAGTACGATGATATATGAGCAATTCGGTGAATTAAAATACAAATATCGAAACCGTTCTTTCTGGTGTACCGGTTACTATGTCGATACAGTAAGAAAGAACAAGAACCGAATTGCGGAGTATATCAAAAAAACAGCTGGACGAAGACAAATTAGGGAGAACAGCTGAGTATCAGCGAAGCGGATCACTTTAGCAAAAAGAAAAAGTAAATTACATAGCAACGCAACTGGCAGACCGATATTTACGCGTTTGACGCGTCCTGCGAGGAGCATGGGCTATGCCCGCCAAATGAAAACCCCGCGTTATACGCGGGGCTGGTTTTTTTTTTTGACTTGAATCATTATTTCGTGGTGCATTTTTCTCTTTTCCAATAGACTGCACCACGTTTTACGGGGCTGCAGCGACTGAGCGCATGTTAACAGGTGAATTCACCTCCGCGTTGCCGCCGAGAGCCCTCAGCCGTTGAAATGGTGGTGCAGATCCCCAGGAAACCTGAAATATGCACCACCATTTTTTATGTTTATAGTCCGTCCGTCCGGGCGGATGCTTATCTGCTGAAGTATTTCAGCGGATTTACTGCTCTGCCGTTTTTCAGCACCTCGAAGTGCAGATGCGGACCTGTGGAGATGCCGGTGTTTCCGGATCTCGCTATCGTCTGTCCTCTTAATACTCGCTGTCCTCTTTTGACGAGTGATTTGCTCAGGTGCTGGTATCTGGTCGTGAGTCCGTTAGCATGTCTTACCAGTACGTATCTTCCTCTTGCCGCCGGAACTGCCGACTGCGGCGACCACGCCGTCTGCGGCGCAGATGACTCTGGTGCCGGATGATATTCCGATGTCTATGCCTTCATGGTATGTCGAGGCCCGTATGTAGGCGCCGTGCGTCTGCCGAAATAGCTCGATACGTGGTGTCTTGCCGGGATAGGCCATGCCAGTTTTCCGTATGACCAGCTGTCTGTGATCACATAACCGGAAACAACGTCCGAGAAATCCGAATAATTGTTGTCGGCCGCTGCAGCGGATGCTGCCGCTGATGATGACGAGGCAGTTGTCTTGGAAGAAGTGCTGCTGCCGGCGTAGGCTCTGACTTTGAATGAATATTTTTTATATACGCTGAGGCCGGATGCTGTATATCCCAGAGTGTCCGAGCTCACTTCTGCGGCGTATGTCCAGTCTGAGCCGCTGCTTTTCTGATATATTTCATATCCCGCAGCACCGGTGACCGGCTGCCAGGTAAGTATCGCTTTGCTTTTTTCATTGTTACTGAAGTGACTGCGCTGCGCTCGGCAAACGGCAGTGACGCCTGAGTGTCTGCCGCTGTTTCTGTGACTGAGACCTCTGACGCGTTCACGTTGTCCGTACCGGCTGCCGGCGCCTCTGCCGCCGAAACAGGTACCGCCGTGCCGCATAACATTACTGCCGCGAGCATTACTGCGCTAATTTTTTTATCATAAATTTCTGAGCTTCCTTCCAATTCACTGTGAGGCCGTTTATCAGGACGACCGTTTATAATGATAACAAAAATGTCACTATGTTTTGTTAAGGTTCGATGAAGATTTGCGCAAATCGGGCAGAAATTCTGCCGAACTTTATAATAATTGCAGTTTGCGGTATAATAGCAACGTAAAACTCAGAAACGGGGGAATGAAGGAAATGACCATTATTACAGAGAAAAAAATCGGGCGCAATGAACCGTGCTGGTGCGGAAGCGGAGAAAAATACAAAACTGCCATTATGATTTTGACAGAAAAATCGATTCGTTCCGTGATCGCGGGATCGAGGTCCCGACGCGTGATATGATAAAAACACCGGAGCAGATCGAAGGCATCAGGAAGAGCGGACAGGCAAATATTGCCGTGCTCGATTATGTTGCGGAACATATAGATATCGGAATGACGACGGAAGAGATAGACAGGCTGGTTTTCACGAAGACGACGGAACTCGGCGGGATACCGGCTCCGCTGGATTTTGAGGGATTTCCGAAAAGCGTGTGCACTTCCGTGAACGATCAGGTGTGCCACGGGATACCGACAGAAACCGTGACGCTGAAAGCGGGGGATATCATCAATGTAGATGTTTCCACGATACTTGACGGATATTTTTCCGACTCCTCGCGCATGTTCTGCATGGGTGAGATCGATGATGAAAAAAGGCGCCTGGTCGACTGTGTGTATGAAGCGATCAGGCTGGGGCTTGAGCAGGTCAGACCGTGGCACTGCCTCGGCGATATGGGACAGGCAATAAACGACTATGCGAAATCGTGCGGCTTCTCTGTTGTTGAAGAAGTAGGCGGACACGGCGTAGGGCTCGAATTCCATGAAGATCCGTGGGTGAGCTATGTTTCGAACAAAGGCGAGGAAATGCTCATGGTGCCGGGAATGGTATTCACAGTTGAGCCGATGATCAACGCCGGCGGGCCGGATATTTTGTCGATTCCGCCAACGACTGGACGATCTATACAACTGACGGA
>Ga0268359_13188_pt1 | contig 23524 bp, 25 predicted proteins | sample BioMet11_FD_194416 | JGI IMG/M metagenome (GOLD analysis project Ga0268359, IMG submission 194416) | Sewage microbial communities from Oakland, California, United States - Biofuel 11 (PacBio Assembly) | ecosystem: Engineered > Wastewater > Sewage > Unclassified | place: USA: California | collected...
GATAATCAAATATATAGACTACACAGGAATTTTATTATCTGGGCAAAATTTCCTTTTATTTCCCCCATGTTGAGGAACTCTCCACCATAAAAAAGGAGAAAATGCATAATCTGTATGACAGGTGGACTCAGTACCAAAATCTAGTGATGAATGTAAAATTCAAAATCACTAGATTTTGTAAATAGTCATCATCCGTGTAACACAACTTAGTGATTCAAGTCTTTAGATATCGAATATTGATTTTGACAAAAACTGGATTCTTCTTGCTAATTCAGATTTTCTATCAAAAATGCAAAAATCACTGGATTTTGGAATAGAGTCGACAGGTGCCCGATTCGATAAAAAAATTTGAGAAAGAAAAAAGTTTCAGGCTGCTTCAGAAAAATATGAAAGCTTTTCCCTAAATCATCAGTCTGCCCAAAGGAAAAATATGCAACAGGACACTATTCACTCAGATCTCGCTGAAACAGAGAAAATTCGTTATTGAAACAGAGAAAATTCGTTATTACTTTTCTCAGGATTGCACGATTTTATTATTTCAGTTTCTGAGATGAACATGGTTCAGTGTCAAATTCCGACTCGGTTGCTTATACCGCCGTGATCAAAGCTGAAGTATTCTTCGAAAGATTCTGCGTTGTTACGTTTATCCATAGGTTAAGATTTCTGTAAGGCAAACTGATATTATCTTCTAACATTTCCTTTTTATCGTTATTGTAGAGCAAAAACTGAAGGTCCATGTTTGTTCCCTCGAAAGGAGGATTTATAGTGACTCCTTTCTCCAGAGTATCGTCGTTTTCGATGCATATATTTTGCCAGTCAGCCGGTAAAGGTAGAGGCGTGTCCTCGAGCCTGACTTCCATTGTATAGTTTACGGACTTCTGTTCATGGTTTATAATTCCCACAATCACGGTTCCATTCTCTCCGAGTACGTAGTCAGTAGGATAATTCTTAGCCGTTCCGTCAGGCCCCAGAATATAAAATTCGGTAGAGGGTTCCTGTAAGGATTTGGAACTCTGTTTGAAGTTCATTATTTCCTCGCAGCCCGATGCAAGAAGAGTAAGGCTTATTAGAATTAGTATGACTAATTTCTTTATATACATCATCCGTCTCACTGCGTCTCCAGGTTTCCTAAAAATTTTTATTTTTTACCATTACACTCTCACATCTTAATATAATTTCCCAGACCTGTATATTATAAAATAGAAAAAAGACAAGTGATATTTATGTCCATAATTTCCCTGACTACCGATTTTGGAGACCTCTATCCCGCAGCCATGAAAGCCGTGATTTTGAGAATAAACCCGGCAGCACAGATTATCGATATAACCCATTCCATCCGGCAGGCCGGAATCCGGGAAGGGGCTTTTGCGCTCTATTCCCTTGTTCGATATTTCCCGCAGGGAACCGTACATATTGGTGTTGTTGATCCCGGAGTTGGGACTTCACGCCGTGCGCTTGCCATAAAAGCAGGTCCTGAAGGAGAAGAACAATTTTTTATCGGCCCTGACAATGGGCTACTGATCCCTGCAGCTCGCCGCCTTGGCGAAATTGAAGTATACGAGATCACAAATCCTGAAATTATGCTTAAATCAGGAATTTCTGCAACTTTCCATGGCAGAGATATTTTTTGCGCCTGCAGGAGCCTACCTTTCAAAAGGCACACCTATCGAGATGGTCGGATCTAAAATCTCGGATTTTATTAGCCTTGATTTCGAAAATTTCGGAATTGACGGATCCTTCCTTGTAGGCGAGGTTATTTTTGCAGACAACTTTGGAAATGTTATCACCAATATTCCTGAAGAAGTAGTTTTAAAATTCTCTAACTTTGGCTCACAGATAGAAATAAACAGCAGAAGGGTCCCCTTTGTTCAGACCTATGGTTTTGTAGGGCCGAAAAAACCCCTTGCCCTTATAGGCAGTCATGGCTTCCTGGAAATTGCCCGTAAACAAGGAAATGCTGCGCTTCAGTTCGGACTTAAAAGTGGAGATCAGGTCGCAATAAAGATCGTATAAAGAGTGGCTACATAGAGAATGGCTACATAAAGAATGACTGTATAAAGAATGGCTGCATAAGAATGACTGCATAAAGAATGACTGTATAAAGAATGGCTGCATAAAGAATGGCTGCATAAAGCAGGCTGTAGTTCCAGATCATTTTAGATCAAAGCTCATCCCAAAACCAATTTTATTCACATATCAGTAAGAGTTTCAGAATTAGTTTTTAGGATCAGAAACTCTATTGATAATCCATAATCTGATATTCAGAGAAGCAATTTTGAGTTTTGGGGTCAGCTCTAATAAGCTTAATTGCGTTTCTTTCTCAAAAGTCAACCAGACACTCGATTCAGCGGAATTTTTATATAACTATCCGGCACAGGCAGTCTGTTTAGAATGAAACTGACTACCTTGAAAACTTACAAGCTTGAAGTTTTCTTTTTATTTGCTCTGGTTATTTTGAGCTTTTTCACCCCTTTCAGGAAATGGAAATGCAGATAATTCTGCGTCAAGCACTGGGGGAACGTTCTGGCTTCCCTCAACAGTAATGCAATCAGTAGCCGCATTGTATGCCGTGTTTATTGCTATATTCATACTCTCCCTGCAAAACAACAGGGATAGTACTAACTCGATTGCCAACCGGATAAAACCGCCCCTGAAGATAGTATCCTATACGGCAGCAGGGACAATCTATTTTAACGGATTGATACTGATTGTTTTTAGCTTTGGCTCTTTTTCCGAAACCAAAATGAAAGTTTTGCTAGTCTCCTCCCTTGTTTCAATGGTTTTATCCCTTGTAGCCATCGTTTACACTTCCATAAACTTGCTAAGCAACGTTTCGGGCTTAAAAACCTCATCTGAAAAACTACTATATATCTCGGATCTTCTTAGAGGACAGGAAGGAAGCCCCGTTAGCCCACTAAAACAAAGCGAAAAAGATACACAGTTCTGCATCAAAGCCCTTGATGATGAAAATCCTGAAGTCCGGGCAATTGCAGCCGAAGCCCTGGGTCAGGCAAGAGGTCCTGAAGTAGAGAAGGCACTTCTTGGGCTCCTTGAGGACAAGAATTCCAGAGTAAGAATAACTGCAGCCAGAAACCTCGGCCGGATAGGAACCGAAAATGCAGCAGAACCGCTAATTAAACGGCTGGCTGTAGACAAAAACCCTGTATTCCGAGCATGTGATATAGAATCCCTTGGGAACCTTAAAGACAAACGGCAGTTGAACCTTTAATTAAAAGCCTGGACGATAAAATTCCCGAAGTCAGGCTAACTGCAGCCCGTTCCCTGGGAATCCTCGGTGGTGACAAGGCTGAAGAAGCCCTTATCGGAAAAACTGAATAAAAGCTCTCCAGAATTACAGAACCAGATAATACTGGCTCTAGGAAACTCTGGCAGCAAAAAAACTGCAGGACTTAACAGTAAAAAAGCCGCAGGAGCTCTTATCCGCAAACTAAGAGATAAGGACCCCAGAACTTCGAAAGTGTGCAGCCGAAGCCCTTGGTAAACTGGAAGATCCAGAGTCAGTAGACCCGCTTCTCAAATGCCTTGATGATACGAATCCTGAAGTAAGAAATGCTGCTGCATATTCTCTAGGAACTCTCAGAGCTGAAAAGCAACAGACTCTCTTCTGGGAATGCTGACCGAGGAAGATTCCGAACTCCGAATCACTGCAGTTTATGCCCTTGGGAATATAGGCAGCAGAAAAACAGTTGATGCACTTCTTGAAACTCTAGACGACAGCACCCCTGGGTTCAGGCGGTACGCCGCAGAAGCCCTCGCAAAATAGGCGATAAAAAAGCAAACAGCCCCTCTTGTCAAAAACTAAACGATCCTGACCCTGAAGTCAGGTGGGCTACGGCTGAAGCTTTAAGGTTGCTGGATAAGCAGAACTCAAGGTAAAAAGGAAATCCATTAAAGAAATCCATTATACCTTAGCTTCCTTGCCATGGATGCTGATGTACTTTTCCGGGTTATCCTGGAATCTCTTCATGCATTCAAACGAACAAAAATAATAAGTTCTTCCCTTGTAGTCACTTTTGTATGTAACATCCCTCTCCGTAACATTCATATCACACACAGGATCAAGCCGTGTTCCACTCCCTTTCATTTTCATGATTTTTCCCCCACTGGTCCGATTATATCATTTTATTCTTTCAAAGCCGAAATACCGACAGCTTTTCACCATTCCACACTTCATTTCACAAGTTGCTGAAAATAAACCCAAATTACTGATTATTACTATAATATTTAGCAATTTTTATATAATTATTTTTGGTAGCGTTTAATGTGGGTGATTATCGATTTCAATAACAATTAAACAAATTAGTGGACTTAATAGCTCCAACTGTATAATACAGAGCTGTAGGAACAACAATATCCGGAATTGCCGATCAGCGAACCGCAAATCGCAGGTAGAACACTATAACTGGAAATTCAATCTCTTTTAAAGAGTAAATAATATATTGTATAATACAATATTGTAATTCTTGATAATGTGGAGCTGTTAGCCGATGGAGAATACCTCTGAAAAAGTTGATTTTCAAATTGTCCTTGAATCTGAAGAAGTTGATAAATCTTCTGTTTATTGGCAGAGACAATGTCAGACGCTCTACGATACTATTCGAAAGAACCTTTCTGAAGGTTCAGTTTCTCCCTCAAATCATAAGGGCGGAGAGGGAGAAAAAGCTGGCATAATCATATCATTTGATGTTCTTACGCTCACAGGTATTACTTTAAACTCTTTTTATATTCTCATTAAATTGATTAATATATGGGAAAGAAATCGGAAAAGATCAAATTTAAAGTATAAATTCAGAAACGGAAGCGAAGTAATCTGCACCAATTTAGATGTCGATGATGTCCCTGAAATATACAGGCGCCTGAAGCAGGAAGATAATAAGCAAGAGTAAGTAATATGGCCGAGAAAAAACTTGGGGTCGTCATAGGCACAAATGAATATTCTGATAGTAAAATTCCCAATTTACGTTTTGCAGAAAAGATGCAAAAGAGATAAGAGACATTCTTCTGAACCCTGACATCTGTGGATTTGATGAAGTTGTAGAGTGTATAAACAAAACCAGAACTCAGACGTTTTGTGAACTTGACCAGTTGCTTAAAAAAGCGGAGAGTGAAGACTCATTCCTTATTACTTTTCAGGACATGGGGAACCTGACTCACAGCATGACATGTGTTTATTATTTAATAACACGAGAATGGACTGTTTGCTTCCCACCTCTTTAAACTACTCAATGATCAGGAAGTCTATAGATGCATCAAACTGTAAGAAAGTTGTTGTAATTCTCGATTGCTGTTATAGCGGGGCTGCAAGCATAAAAGGTAATAATCTTAAAGAAATCCTTGCCAGGGCTTCCGGTTCAGGTACAATTATACTATCCGCATCCAGTGAGTTTGATGTGGCCAAAGAGGATGAAAAACTGGAACATGGTGTTTTTACACATTATCTGATTGAAGGGTTGAAGAGTGGATCAGTTGAAGGGGACAGGAATGGAGACATATCTCTTGTTGATTTGTATAATTATGCTCATGAAAAAACTACAGCTAGATATTCTCAAACTCCATATATAAAGGTGGACGGTGAAGGCAAGTTCATTATCGGGAAGAACCCCTTAAAGGTTAAAGAGAAGGAGTTCATTCGGAAGAAGAACAAATTGGTTAAAATCCGAAAAGAACTCCGTCCTATTGTTTATGATATCTCTATGATTGTTCTTGTTAATGCCTATGAAAAACCAGAGGAATTAACAGAAAATGACGAAGAAATAAGAAGTTCTCTGGAGGACCTTCTGGCCGGCAGAATGAGTATTCAAACATATATTCATACTGTTCAATGTTACTTAGAAATTGAAAATATTAAAAAATCATATTTTCTGGAAAAATATTGGGAACAAGAAATTTCAAAAGCTTTCACCAGTCCTTCTACAGGTATGGAGTTTATACTAATTAAAGAAGGCGAGTTTATGATGGGCTCCCCTCTTAATGAAAAGAGCAGGTATGACAACGAAAGTCCGGTTCACAACGTAAAAATTGAAAAATCCTTCTACATGAGTAAGTATCCGGTTACTCAAAAACAATGGATGGCAGTAATGAGCGATAATCCTTCCAGCTATAAAGGTGATGAACGGCCTGTGGAATCTGTTTCTTGGAAGGATGTTCAGGAATTTGTCAAAAAACTCAATGAAAGGGAAGACATGGATAAATACCTCTTGCCTTCTGAAGCTGAATGGGAGTATGCGTGCCGTGCAGGTACTACCACAAGATATTCCTTTGGTGATGACGAGTCAAAGCTTAATGAATATGGGTGGTACGATAAAAATTCAGGTTCTGAAACTCATCCAGTTGGTCAGAAGAATCCAAATCCCTGGAACCTTTACGATATGCACGGTAATGTTTTTGAATGGGTTCAGGACAGATGGCATGATAATTATGAAGGTGCTCCTTCCGATGGTAGTGCCTGGGAAGATGGAAGTAGCTCCATCCGTGTAATACGGGGCGGCTGCTGGTTCCGCAATGCCAGATTCTGCCGGTCGGCGGACCGCGACGGGAACAACTCAGACAACCATATCAGCTTCGTTGGTTTCCGTCTTCTGAGGAAACTGTAACCACTTTCTACTTTACCACTTCACTCTGCTATAGAGCAGATAATTTTTATGGAGCAGATTTTTTTCGGCGAAGCCTGAAAGCCCGAATTATGCAAAGCCATTGAGATTGGAATTCTGAGCCTAAAAATTTAAAAACAATTTCTTCCCCCATAATTCAGCCCTCTTGAGCGAACGAAGTGAGCGAAAAGGGCACCGTCCTCCCGAGACGGGACCCGGGTGACGGAACTCGGGGTTACATCCACTCATAATGCATCAAAACTTCAGGGTTAAAGCTCTGCATCAAACTGTTTTCCGTATATCCAAAAAAGAGGCAGCCACTGCAATTTTTGACAATTTCCTTTCTGTGTTCTTCCGAGTTTTTCCAGACGCTCTCAAAGCCGTCCCATATCACATTTCCAAGAGGTTCATTATGCACACGGCAGGTCTCCAGAGTGCCGTCATGCGTCACATTTATAATAACCCCGCTGGCTCTGCATTTGTAGTCCATTTTCCCGTCCCTGACCATTTTGAGGTAGGTTTTGGAATTGATTATCGGGTAGCCCTGCTTCTTAAGCTCTATTATGTGGTCAACTGTACAGTGGAATTTTTCCTTATCGCGAATTCCGATATCTTTCCAGATCTCCTCACTGATTCCCGGAAACTCGTGGACAGGTTCGAAGGAAACCTTTACTCCCAGCTTTTTTGCAAGCAAAATAAGGGTCTCGATATCGTCAAGGTTTTTTCCTGTGAGCACACAGTTCATCAGGATGGGATTATTCTTTTCTGAAGTTTTCTAACCCTGATAGCTTTTTTTAATCCCTTCAGCAGAGTTTCGAAATCCATCCTGCGGATTTCTTTATAACTATCTACTCCATCCACTGAAACCGAAAGGTAGTCTACATCTACCAGCTCTTCCGCCCTTTCGTAAAGCAGTTTTCCATTCGTGACCATGGAAGTGATCATCCCGATTCCTTTGGCGTGTGCCATAATCTGAGGAAGATCCTGTCTGAGTAGAGGTTCTACGGTCCAGGCATTATAGACACCGATTCCGAATTCTCTAGCATCGTCCAACAATTTAAAAATCTCTTCTCGAGGTGGCTCTTCTCCAGTTTTCTTCCAGTACTCACAGAACTTGCAGCGCATATTGCAGCTAGCATTTACACCGTGGGAGAGGACAAAAGGACGTTTCCTTACTCGAATCTGCCAGAGCGCTCTAGAAGCCAGGATAGGATCAAATCGGGACATGGAAATCTCTTATTTATTTTTTTATATAAGACTGCTTATTATTCATTATTTTTTCTATTATAACCTTTTTTTGGAGAGCTAGTTTGTAACATATTTTTTCGATTCTATCCAGCTTACTGACTTATGAGCCGAAGCTCGCGAATAATTTGTAAACCACTTTAAACCACTTAATACCTAGAGAGTGATCAGATATGATATCAAAGTAAGCTAAGTTAAAGTTATCTGCCAAAATCGTGTGAAAAATTCTTTGTAAATAAATAAAAATTGAGTTAACTGCTAATTTACTCATAACGAATTTTGAGTAGACCCAACAGTTACCGAGTTTAAAACTTTTTCAGGATTCCTGTAAGTTATTGCACTAAGTAAAAAACATATTCCTATAATCGGCATCCCAAAAAGCCAATAAATTCCCACAAAAACTAAAGACTCGCTAGTAGCCGACATATACTTTAATATATCGCCGAGGAAAAGAATTGTAATAAAACTCAACACACATGAAATTGCAAGCGAAAGAATATTTATTCCATATGAAACTGAAGCGTATGCGTTCATTGAGTCAGAATGCCTAAGCAAGGATAAGAAGACAAGTGCCGAGAACAGGGGCAGTAACATCATAAATGCTATCATGAGCTTTTCTGCGCTGCTGATAGGGTCTTTAAGAAATTCTTTGCCGCTAGAAATAATCAAAAAGTTTACAATAACCAGTACAGCTAGAGAAATACATAACGGAACTGCCAGATACCATCTGGACAGTACTTTTCTTGCTTCCAACAAAAAAAGCACGGAACCTAAAAAAGAAATAATGCTCAGTAACTCTATAAAATCAGGGGAAGGGCGAAGTACATAACCCATAAATGGGAACCAGAACATCAGAAAGACAGCGGATATCAACGCCAATGCAATTTTTATCTTCATAAAATCATCACCCAAAATATGTGATAGGACGAAAATTATAGCCCTCTTCTCTTTTACAAATGTTGAAAATCATTTTCCGGTTGGAGAGCGACCACACTAATAAGATAAGCATGAGTTTTAAGCATGATCTTCCACCATAAGTATTTCCAAATTTTAGTTCTGTCGCACTCACATTCACAATTGTTGATTTAATTATAGCAGGACTTACGCGGTCAAACTGAGAAATTAACAGTACTGAACCTTTGATATAACTAATTTTGAGTAGACTCATCAGTTATCGGGCTTAAAACGTTTCCAGGATTTTTGTACGTTATCGCTCTAACTAAAAAACATATTCCTATAATCGGCATCACAATGCACCAATAAAATGCTTGAAAAGGGATAACTCCGTCAAAAGTCAGCTCCGTCTCTGAAAGTGAAAGTCCCCTGAGCGCGAAGAAAAGGAAAAAAATCGAAAGCATACTCGCTACACATGAAACTGCAAAATATACGTTCATCGAATCAGGGTGTCTATGCAAGGATAAGAAAACCAGTGCCGAGAAAGGGGACAGTACCGCCAAAAGTATTATTGAAAGTGTTTCTGCGGTGCTGAAAGGGTCGCTATGAAATGGTTTACCACTAAAATAAATCCAAAAGTTTACTATAACCAGTAAGGATAGTGAAATACATAACGGAACTGCCAGATACCATCTGGGTAGTACTTTTCTTGCTTCCAACAAGAAAAGCATGGAACCGAAAAACGAAATAATACTCAATAATAAGTCTATAAGAACAATAGACAATGGGTGAAATATGAAACCTATTAAGACTTTGGCCCATATCATCATAAAGACAGCAGATGTCAACACCAATGCGATTTTCATCCTCATTAAATCAACGCCATAAAATGTGAAATTGGGTGAAAATTATTCACCCTATCAAGTCATAGAATTCAGTTACTGCTCCCTCATCTCCTGCAGAACTATCTACAACCCTAAGCCTCCAATTGTGCACATCCTGTAAGCCTTCCGCATATACTGAAAGCTGGAGGTTATCACCACTTCCTCCCTCATGGTTCCATATCTTCTGTTAAAAATTACTAATTTCAAAAATCTCCCAAAGTATACGTAAATCTTTCATATACTTGAGACAGTATTAACTTCAACGCATAAATTTTTTTTACTGTTTAAGTTCAATTCAATAAATAAAAATAACGGGCTAGTTTCAAAATTTAAGCTTATAATCTTTTGAAAAGCATACCTCATTAGCTCTTTATTATTTTCTTTGAATATTGGATTTTAGAGAATCAATCTTATTTTAGATTAAGAAAATGACTCAAAAAATTTTAATGATTCGTAATAATATGAGTTTTGGTATCGACTCTCTAATAGCTCTATTATTGCTTTTAGCCTGAGCAGATTATGTTTTTATAATCCAAACAAATTGGATATTATAATAGAGAATCGACTAGAAAAGATAAAGAGTTCTACAGTAAAATCAGCTAATTCTACGTTATTAAACTACTGCTAAAATTTCTATTGAAAAAAAGAGTGCTCGCCATAGAGGCGAGCTGTAGGTATTAAAGTTTTATTTGCGTTTATCCGAAGAGAGCACCGAGGCCGGCCATTCCCTCTTCCTCGGAGTGGTCTTCTTCCTCTTCTTCCTCTTCTTCAGCAGGAGCTTCTTCTGCGGCAGGAGCTGCTGCTGCAGGGGCTGCTGCGCCGGCTGCTGGAGCTGCAAATGCTGCCTTTGCAATTGCTTCTTCGATGTCCACGCCTTCAAGGGCTGCGACAAGGGCCTTTACCCTGGATTCATTAACTTCGATACCTGCTGCCTGGAGAACGGCAGTGATTGCGTCTTCGGTAATTGCTTTACCAGCGTTGTGCAATAAGAGAGCTGCATATATATATTCCATCGTTAATCACCTAAGTTTTAATTATCGTAAATTTATTTATCCGAAAAGGGAACCAAGACCAGCCATTCCATCTTCTTCGGAGTGGTCTTCTTCTTCCTCTTCTTCCTTTACTTCTTCTTTCTTCTCGGGTTCCTTGGCTGCTACGGCTGCTGCGCTTGCGGCCGCTCCGAGAACTTCCCTCAGTTGGTCATCCACGGCATTTGCATCTTTGTCTGCGGCTTCAGATGCAACGGATGTCATCTGGACATGAGCTTTTGCCAGTAAGGCATCCATGACTCCGGAATCAAACACGACAGCATTGACACCAAGGTTCTTTGACTCTGCAAAGGCTTTTGCCAGCAGGGTGCCGATTGTTGCGCTTGTCGGGTATGCGGTGTTGACAGCGAGGTTGAAAGCGCTCTGGGCTGCTCTGGTAATGTCAGAGAAGTACTGGCTTTCATCAATTGCAAGGAGGTCCGGCTCGTAAATTGCTCCATTGTCATAGACGGCTCTTAAGTCCAGTCCTACAATGAGAGGGTATATCTCCAGCTTTGTAAGCATGGTTGCGAGCTTCTGCGGGACTGCCTCACCTGCTTTACAAACAACCTTAGTTTCCTTTACTGCAACTTTTCCTGCGTCTATTGAAGCTGGAATTCCTGCACTCTGGAGTTCTCCGAGAATCGGACCAGGTGGAAAACTGGTGGGTCCCTTCTGAACAATAATGTCCGCAGGAGCTATTGCGCCTCCTTTAATCGGAGAAGGAGTTTTTGTTTGTTCTAGCACTTTGTAAAGCTTGAAGGGACTTTCGTTAGTAAATACCAGAGCAGTCTGCTTGTCAAGGTATTTATTCATCTCGGGAATGCTTTCCCCGAGCTGGGTTAAGGCCCGCTCAGTAAGGGTGTTCCTTGAGACCTTGAGCACTGCAACATCTTTAAGGTCCCGACGAATTTTCTGGATCTTGGTTGCAAGAATGCCTTCGATCCCAACCATTCCAAAGACCTTATAGGACTGAATGAGCTCTATTATATTCTCGATCTCATTCTTTTTCCACTCTGGGACGTGCTCCGTGTGATGCTTCTCCTCTGCCATTTACACCACCCTTTCGGATTTTCCCATAGTTGTCGTGACATAGACTGTTCTCAGGTTGTGCCTGCCTTTATCCAGGACACGCTCCAGCCTGGATACTATAGTCTCAATGTTTTCGGCAAGATCATCGGAACTCATGTTCCTTCGGCCGACAGGCACATGGAAAGTGAGCTTGTCTTTTGACCTCAATCTGATTGCATTTTGCTTGCTCTGGATAAGTTCGCCTATGTCTTTGTTAGGTAAAAGCGGAATAGGCATTTTCCCTCTGGGTCCAAGAACAATACCCAGGTTCTTACCAATTGTTGGCATAAACTGGGTTTCTGCGATAAAAAGGTCATATTCATTTGCAAGAGTCCTGGCTCGGGTTTTATCAGCAGCCAGTTCATCGAGCTCAACATCAGAAATAACATACGCAGCACCGGCAGCCTTTGCCCTGAGGCCCACATCACCTTTTGCAAAAACGCCGATCTTCAGTTCTTTTCCGAGCCCGTGAGGAAGAATTATTTCTTCATCGACTCTGTTCTTTGGTTGGTTCATGTCAAGATTCTTCAAGTTAATTGCCAGATCTACGCTTTCAGAGAAATTGCGTTTTGGCGATTCTTCAAGTACTTTCTTGACAGCTTCCAGTATACTTTTTTCTGCCATCTTGTTCCTCCCCGTAGTGTTTGAACTTACATGTCCAAGCAGCCTTTTCGGCTTACTACGGTTAGTTTTAGGGCTTTCCCATTAATCCGGCTATTCTGTAATTTAACAATAAGCCACTAATAACTGTTTTTTTTGTTTATTGCAAGTATATGCAAGGTTCTTGAGCTATTAGTGCTATCCAATTTAAAACTATTGGTGATGAACGGAATTCCGGATTAAATAGTAAAGGGATGAGAAGGTTTACCACTCCTCACCGGCAAGCAAATCATCAAACTTGCCCTGATCGAGTGCCTTCTGGCTGTCTTTAGCCTTAACTCCCTCTACGGTCACGCCCATAGGGACACAGGTACCTATTACCTCTTTCATTGTTGCCTTGAGATCATAGGAAAGTACGTCTTCCTTTTCATGCGGGCGACCTTTGCAACCTGCGAAATGCTGATGTTTCCAACAACTTCGCTTCCTGCATTTCCTGACCCTTTTTGAATCCCTAACTCTTTCATAATCAGGGATGCAGTGGGTGGAGTGCCTACTTCGATCTCGACATTTTTCTTGTCGTCAACAATTACTTTTACAGGAACCTGCATACCATTATAGTCCCTGGTTTTTTCGTTGATCTTTTCGACCACTTCTTTTATGTTGACCCCGAGCGGACCAAGTGCCGGACCAAGAGGTGGTCCAGGATTTGCTTTTCCTCCGGGGACAAGTGCTTCAACAATACTTGTCATCTGAGTCTCACCGGTTTTAATAAGTATAATGTTTGTAGATCCAGTTAGATCCACTTTGAGTACTGGTGATATTAATTAATAAGCTGGAATTTTCGGTATTTTTCCATCTAGCTGTGACTTCACTCTTTCTCTTTTTTAAGTATTCTTACAGTATCGCCACGAATCGTGATGGGAATCGGGACCACAGCATCGAACAACTCCACAGTAATTTCCTCATGCCCTTCGTCAACTCTTTTAACCCGAGCTTTCTCGCCTTTAAAGGGTCCTGAAGTGACTTCAATTATAGCCCCTTCCTTGATCCCTGTCACTGTTGGTTTGGGTTTAAGGAAATGCTCAATTTCAGCAATTGAAGAGCTCCCTTTCACAAGAGCCCTTGCATGGGGAATAGTCTGAATTGCCAGTTCTATAATTCCGGGTTTAGGAGCCTCGACCAGGACATATCCTTTTAGCTCATCAGGAGCCAGAATTGCCCTTATATCCAGCTTCTCCTTTTTCGAAACCCTGGCAAGGGCTGTTGCAACCGATCTTTCTTGGTTTGCCGTAGTTTTGATTACAAATATCTGGGAATCCTCACTCATTTGGCCACCCACTGGGGCAACATTGTCAACAGTACATATATTATAAATCCTATTGCTCCCACAGCCAGAATACCAACACCTGCAACTTTGGCAATGGTCAAGAACTCTTCCCTGGACGGTTTTTCTAGTAAGTTTCAGGACTCTCAGGTGTGCCCGGATTACCTGACCAACGCTTTGTGCAGTTATTTTCGGTTCAAACGTGGATTCTACCATCAATTCACATCCAGGTTTTCTTTATATTATTTATCTTTCTTTAATTTTTGCCTAGAGTTCTTCCTATGGGTTTTCCATTCCCGAAATTCGCATTTCTTATTCGCGTTTCTTATTCGCGTTTCTTATATCTAGAATTTCCGGATTTATATTAAGGAAGGAACGGGCGGTTTATATTATTAATTCCTATTATATGAAGATATCACTGCCACAGCTTTTAAAACGTCAAAAGATTTCCGATGCTGAATTTATATTTGTTCCAAAGCTTTAATCGCGTCAGTAGAAATATTTCTTTTTTGATACCGAATTGTATCGGCACCATACGGCATTTACCATAAAAATAGTTTTCGATTGGTTTTTATTCCTATCCCTTATTTTTATTTTAAAGAGAGGAAAACAGTATTATTGTCCAACCGAAGATTTTAATCCCTTTTATCTCTGGCCTGATCACTCTACAAAATCAATTCCATATTTAAAGGCAATATCCTTGTCGTTTCCATGACCATAAATCTGGGCGGATGTTACTCCTGTAACCACAATCATGGTACGTACGGTTTGTTCGAGGTCAGGGTCAACCTGTGCACCCCAGATCAGGCGGGCGTTTGCGTCTATCCTGTTGTAAACTTCCTGAACCACAGATTCAGCTTCCGAAATTGTCATGTCAGGGCCTCCAACCACATTAACAAGAGCAGAGGTTGCACCTGAGATATCCACATCAAGAAGCGGGCTGCGCAAAGCTTTCTGTACGGATTCGACAGCTTTGTTTTCTCCGTCGGACTCTCCAAGCCCTATCATTGCAAACACCCCCATTCTGCATAACAGTTCGGATATCTGCAAAATCGAGGTTTACAAGCCCGGGTTTTGTGATCAGTTCGGTGATACCCTTTACGGCTCTCATAAGAACTTCGTCTGATACTTTGAAGGCAGCCTGAAGCGGAAGCCTTGGAACTACTTCTATCAGCTTGTCGTTGGGAACCACTATTACCGTGTCTGCAACATCTCTAAGGCGTTCAAGACCGGCTTCTGCATTGGTTCTGCGTACATGGCCTTCCACACTGAAGGGTAGTGTGACGACTGCGATCGTGAGTGCTCCTGCGTCTCTGGCAGCCTCAGCTACTATAGGTGCTGATCCTGTGCCGGTTCCTCCTCCAAGCCCTGCGGTAATAAAGACCATGTCAGAGCCTTCGACAACGCTGTTAATTTCGTCGATACTTTCGATTGCAGCATCTTCTCCGATCTGAGGGAGGCTACCGGCCCCAAGTCCACGGGTTTTCTTTTTTCCGATAAGAATCTTTTTGCCGGAGCGTATATGAAGAAGGTGCTGAGCATCGGTATTCAAGGCAACAAGATCAGCTCCCTGTATCCCTTCGCCCATCATGCGCTGGATGCTGTTTGAGCCGCCGCCTCCGCATCCTATCACTTTGATAGTTGTTTTAAGGCTTCTGAGGATCTCTTCAAGTTCAGCATCTACATCTGAGTCTACTACGTTAGAGTAATCTAAATTTGAATACTCACTCTGCCCGGCACGTCCTTCCTGAGCAGATCGAGCAAGGGCTTCTTCCACAATGGATCTCATGATACTGTTTTCCTCCATCCTAGGGGGTGATTTTAATGACTGGTATTAAAAAATAAATGTATTTTTAGAGGGAACATGTGTATTTTAACCATCACATATACAGTTTCCAATTTAATAGTTTTCCTGTTTAAGTCTTTAAACTTATAATGTATTTGTTTAATAATTTAATTAAACTCTTCTACTTTCCTATTTAGCCTCAGGCTTTTCCCCACAGTTAGTATGATCCGGTTTTATTTGCTATAATTCAGAGTATTCTTCAATAATTTTGAATTTTTTTTTAATAATTTGAAATCTTCTTTAATTTCTTTGGTTAAAATGTTTATTTTTTATTAATTTATTTTTCTGAAGCCTTCCCTGTATTTTTACCTTTCTCTTTTATTAAAAACAATTACGCCTTTCCTCTGGATTCTCCCAGGATAATGCCTGTAGCAATCAGGTGGGCAACCCTCAAAGGTTCAGGAATATTGCTTCTTATTGAGGTAAGCCGGATAATCTTTTTAACAGTCTCCACACCTATGCCTGCCCTCTGGATATAAATAGGACTCTTTTCACCTGGAATTCTTTCTATTTTTCCGGCCCGCTTTATTATAGTCCATCGTTCTTCTCCATCCGGAAAGTATTTGAGAGCGGATTTTATTTTATCGAAATCCGGATAGGACCGCATAACCACAACTACAGGAATTCCGGTTTCCCTGTAAAGCATCTGTATATCGACAACATTAAAACCTCCATAAGTGATTCCATCGAGAATAACCGTTCTTATCTGGCCATAATGTTTACTCTTCTTTATCATTTTACAGATAACTTCAGTAGCATCAAGCCCATCCTTTGTGATTTCTGAGCGAAGGACCCCGTCAATCCAATCCCCTCCCCGAAAAACAGCCCCGACTATCATCACTTTTTTCAGTGAGGAGCGCAGAATCGTCTATGCCTAAAATTCGAATTTCGGGCTTTATATGAAAATCTGAATTCACAGGTACTTCTTATGTCTGGATTACAAAAATAGTTTGTCGGTTTCCCTTACAGGCCTTCTAATGAAAGTCCTTTCCAGGAAAATTTTCAATTTTCCGGTAAAACCCCTTTCTCTCAAGCTAAAGTAAAAATAAGCCAAAGATAAAAGTGAGCCCCCAGAGGGCTTTCTATTCGGTTTACCGGAAACTTTTTTACACGAACATGGTTTCAGGAAGACTGGCAGGCATCATTTTCTGCGTATCCGCAGCCATAGAGACTTTATCCACTGCTTCGAGGAAATCCCCCATCTCAATCAGTTCTTTGTCTTTCCTGACCGCAAACATACCTGCTTCGGTGGCGATTGCCTTCAGATCCGCTCCACTCATTCCTTCGGTAGCTTTTGCAAGCCTCTTAAAGTCAATATCTCCTGCAAGAGTCATTTTCTCACAGTGGATTTCGAGAATCTTTCCTCTGGCCTCTACTCCGGGCATAGGGACATGAACAAGCCTGTCAAATCGACCTGGCCTGAGAATTGCCGGGTCAAGGACATCAGGACGGTTTGTTGCTGCAATAATCCTGATATTTTTTCTTTTGTCAAAGCCATCCATCTCTGCCAGCAGCTGCATAAGCGTCCTCTGAACCTCACGGTCTGCTCCAGTCGTTTCATTCAAACGCCTTGCAGCAATTGAGTCCAGCTCATCAATGAAAATAATACTCGGGGCCTTTTTCCGGGCCATCTCAAAGATTTCTCTTACGAGTTTGGAACCGTCCCCAATGTATTTTTGCACGAGTTCAGATCCTACAACTCTGATAAAGGTTGCATTGGTCCTGTGAGCCACAGCTTTCGCAAGCAGGGTTTTGCCTGTTCCCGGAAGTCCATAAAGAAGAACTCCCTTAGGAGGATCGATACCTATCCGAGCAAAGCGTTCCGGCTCAATGAGAGGAAGTTCGACAGCTTCCTGAAGTTCCTGTATCTGCTCATCGAGACCGCCGATCTGGTCATAGTCCACTTCTACGCTTTCGAGGACTTCCATTGCAGCAACAAAAGGTTCTTCCGTAGAAGGAATAACCTCGGCAATGGCAAGCGTATGCTGGTTCAGGGCAACCTTTGCCCCTGGAAGCAGTTTTTTCTCATCAATATATTGTGAGACATTAACCAGAAACTGAGGTCCGTTGCTGCTTCGGACAATTATCCTATCGTTCTTAATTACATCAATGACCGTACCAATAATGAGCGGAGAGGTCTTCATCCGATCGAGTTCAGACTGCAGCTTTCGTATTTCTCGTTCGTACTTTATCTTTTGGTTTTCCAGGTAACGTTTTTCGGATTCAATCTGGCTGCACTGCTCTTCCAGATAACTGTTTCGGCTTTCAAGTTGCCTCATTCGGTCCTGGACGCTTTCAGTTACTTCCCCCAGCTCTCCAGGCTCGATTCCGTCATACACAGGTCCGGGCTTACCAAGGTGACTGCGCATGCTTTCATCCTTACTTTTGGTACTTTCCGTCATGGAGCTCCGAATAATATTTAAGTTCATACCGTATATAGCGTTTTCGAAGTGATCAATATGCAGTGCGAAATATGTGGTGCAGAGATCCGCGGAAAGCCTATATGCATTACAATTGATAACAGCGAGCTCCAGGTCTGCCAAAAATGTGCTCCTTACGGTAAACCCGTTGATAAGCGAACTCCCGTGTCAAGAAAAGTCTCTCCGGTGGTTCGAACAGTAACACGAACTGTAAATAGGCCAAAAAAGGATTTTTTCGATATTTTGAAAGACGAACTCCTGGACAACTATGATCAGATTATCCGGGACGCCAGAGAAGCAAAAGGCTGGTCTCAGGAAGACCTGGCTGAAAATATCAAAGAAAAAGTATCTCTAATCAAAAAGATAGAACGCAGCGAAATCGTGCCAGAGGATTCCGTCCGAAAGAAACTCGAACACGCTCTTGACATCAAACTTACGGAACGTATGGAGGAGTCAGGACAGGAAGTTTCTCACCTAAAGAAAGATATGACCCTCGGAGATATAGTGAAAATAAAAGAAAGTAAATCTCAAAGCAGATAAAGAGAAGTAAATCTCAAAGCAGATAAAGGGAAATAAATCTCAAAGCAGATAAAGAGAAATAATCTCAAAGCAGATAAAGAGAAATAAATCTCAAAGCAGATAAAGAGAAGTAAATCTCAAAGCAGAGTAAGATAAAGTATTTTAACTGCCGGCTCTGTTCCGGCAACAACACCTGGTTTCTGGCAGTTTTCTCCTTCCGGAAACGACAGAGGATTCAATATGAAGGCGTTTTCTTAATCCCCTTCCCCTCTGTTTTTATGTGCTTTTTTACGGTTTCAGGTCTTTTTTGTTTTAAGCCTTTTCTTTACTTTAAGTATTTATTATAGTTATTATTCTCTAAACTCGTTCTTCTTTCTTATTTGTCTCTTCTTATTTGATTTCTATTTTCTGAAAAGCCTTTAAATTTCAATTTCAATCTCATATACTTTTTCAGGATTTTCTTTATGAATGGCCCAGAAAGACTCTTCCCCATACATTTCCATCAGCTTTCTGGTTCTTCTTGGAATTGTTTTTGGGCCGAGTACTGCGCCGGGTCTGTCAGGGTCGTCAATGTAATCGGTTTCCATCATGAACCGTGTACCTTCTTCAAGTGCGTGTTCGATTGCTCCTTTTACTGAGATCACTCCTGGAAAAAGCCCAAGTTCATCACAGGTTTTTACCAGAGGAGGAGCATAGTGCTTGACAACTTTGTACATTTTAATTCCTGTTTTTCTCGCCCTCTCTGCTATGTCCTGAAGTTCAGGCTCTCCCACGCTTTCAGTATGAAGCTGAACCGCACAATCCTGTTCTTTCCCCAGGGAAAAAGCATACTCCATAACCTCGTTTGAAGCTGCCCAGACTTCCGCAGACACAGGGTAATGAGGGCGCCCTGACTTAATCCCTACGGCAAGCCCCTTTTCAACATATCCTGAGGCAAGTTCGAGCCCTTTTTTCATGATCTCTGTAGCTTTCTGCAGTTCCATATACTCGGTAAGCCTTGAGATTTCTGCCGGATGGACGCCCAGTACAGGAAAAGCTCCAACTCCCAGCTCCCTGATTTTTGACGCTATTTTTATAGTTTCGTCAAAAACTTGAATGTAGTCTTCAGGTTTTTTGACCGTAATTCCAAGCGACCAGCTAGGTTTGGTGACCAGAATTATATGAGTTCCTCCAGAGTTCTTGAAATCCTTTACTGCTTCGAGTCCCCTGGCTCTGGGGTCGATATGCATGTGATTATCGGTAATAGGTATTTTTGCAGGCATTTTCATCCCTCAAAGGTATGAAGTTCCGGGTAAGTCTGGAATGACATTTTCTGAAAATATGGATTCGATTTTTAGAAATGTGCGCAAGTATCTATGTATAGTGTCCAACTTCGAATTAGAGATAGTGCTCTACATGATAGAGATTGCTCAGCATATTATTAATTACCCAAAACTTGAAATATATAGCCTTACGTTGAGTACGCTGGAAGATTCAATTATTTATACCGAACTTTGAAAAGTTCCCCTTTTTTAGCTTTTCAGTCGCTACGGTTCTTTAAATACGAACCCTAAGATCTGGTGATAATTATGAGTAAAACCGCAGCAGTAATCAAAGGTGACGGGGTAGGCCCCGAACTTGTAGACGCAATGCTTAAAGTAACAGAAGCCGCTGGCACAGACGTTGAATTTGTTATGTGCGAAGCAGGAGCCGGCTGGTGGGAAACGCATGGAGGCAACTCCCTTATTCCAAATGAGACCTGGGACATCCTTGACAGCTCAGATGCCTGTTTTAAAGGGCCGACAACAACACCCGGAGGAATAGGCTCTCCAAGAAGTGTGGCTGTATCTATAAGGAGTAAGTATAATCTATATGCAAATGTCAGACCAATAAAGACTTTCCCCAATTCAAGTGCTCCTCTTGGAGATGTGGAAATGATTTGTGTGCGCGAGGGCACAGAAGGCCTTTATATAGGAGAGGAAATCCAGCTTACAGATGATGTTGCAATTGCAATCCGTAAAATCACACGCACAGCATCCAACAAGATTGCCAGCTATGCTTTTGAGGAAGCAAAGAGAAGAGGCTATGACGCTGTTGTGCCCATCCATAAGAGCAATATTCTGAAACTGACATGCGGCTCTTTCTTAGAAGAGGTAGAAAAGGTTGGGCAGAATTATCCGGGTATCGAGATCTGGCCTTATCACATAGACAACATTGCCCAGCAACTGATAAAGAATCCGCAGATATTCAATAAAAAGGTTCTTCTTTCTACAAACCTCTTTATGGATGTAATCAGTGAGGAATGCTCGGCCCTTGTAGGCAGTATTGGGCTAATCTACTCTGCCAATATCGGGGATTCTTTCGCAATGTTTGAACCCGCTCACGGTTCAGCTCCAAAGTATGCAGGTCAGGACAAGGTTAATCCTGTCGCAACCGTACTTGCAGGAGCATGGATGCTTGATTACCTTGGCGAAAAGGAAAAATCCGAAGCGATATTTACAGCTACAAAACGCGTAATTTCCGAAGGTAAGTATGTAACTTACGATCTCGGAGGCAATGCAAAACTCAGTCAGATGGCTGGCGAGATTGCAAAGTATACGGCAGAAATTCTCAAATAAGAAAGTACTGAAGGAAATACCTTTCATTCCTTCAATTTTTCTTCCTCAGAATCGGGTATCTTTTCTTCATTATTTAATTTTCCTCGACCTGCACGTCCCGGGCTGCAGATAGGCTGGTAAAGGAAGTATTTTTCGACATAATCAAGGAGCTCTTCATCTGATATGCAGGAAATTCTTTCTTCATTATCATAGAGTTTCTGGATTTCGTTCTGGATTTTCAGAAGTCTGGGGTCGTCTTTTTCCACAATGGTTTCAATATCAAGAAGGTCATTTAAGGTCTCCTGAATTTTATAACGGATAACTTCCAGACCCGAAGAGTCCCCTATAAGCAGGAGCCGCTTTCCTCCTACCAGTTCCGGAGGGTAGGGTTCATAGTTAAAGGGATTTTTAAGGACGCCTGCAGCATGTATTCCAGATTCGTGGGCAAAAATATTTTTCCCGACCACGGCTTTGTTCCTGGGCACCCGCAGTCCCAGCTCTTTTTCCATGAATCTTGCAAAGCGAGTAACTGGTTCAAGGTTATATTTTTCAAAACCTTCTACCCTATCTCTCAGGAAAAGCAGGATTTTTTCCATCTCGCTATTTCCTGCACGTTCTCCTATACCCAGGAAAGTTACGCTTGTCCAGTTAGCCCCGTGCCAGAAACCTGCAATAGAACTTGCTGACCCGAACCCGTAATCGTCATGAATATGGGTTTCTATATTTTTTACCCCGATTTCTTTTTTGAGGTGCTGCACAATTTTCGGGATTCCATAAGGCTCATCGACACTAACGAAGGGCATTCCATATCCGACAGTATCACAGACCCGGATAATACAGTTAGGGTCGATTTCGATAATTTTTTCAACTAGCGGGAAAACAAAGCCATAATTGTCTGCTCTTGTCATATCTTCAAGGTGAGCCCGTGTGCGAAGTCCGTGGTCGACTGCATACTGAAGAGCATCCAGATATTTTTCTTCGGCTTCTTCCCTGCCTGAAAGTTTCATCTTGGAGAAAATATGCGTATCCGATACAGACATCAGGATTCCGGTTTCTTTCAGCCCATCAACTTCGAGAATTTTGTCTATATCGGCTCTTGAAGCTCTTGCCCAGCCTGTGATTTCGGGAAACTCATACCCTATATCAAGCATTAGATCTACAGCATCCCTATCCCTCTTATTGAATACGAAAGCCTCGAGTTTTTCGATTCCTATCTCGTGCAGATACTCATAGATCTGGAGCTTGTGTTCTCTGCTCAGGACGATTCCCGGCATCTGGGAACCATCACGGATAGTGCTGTCACTTATGTACACATCGTTTCCATAGGGCAGCTTTAGTTTGGGCAGATCTTCATATGATTCGTAAACTTCCATCACTTTTCCTCCTTTATTTCAAGTGGCAGAGCCCTGTATCGATAGAGAGGGCTTTCACTGCAAGGATTTTCCTGTGAAAAAGATATATTTCAGGTATACAGGTCAGAAAATAAGTTGCATTTAACCTAAGAACTCTAACTTCTTGTTTAAAAAACACTCTTTGAGGGGAGCACTGATTACTGTTCTTCAAAACAGCATCTTACATTCTATGCTGAGATTTATATCTTATGTTATATCCTAATACTTAAGTATATGTCGTTATAATTAAAATCTCTTTCTTTTAAAATACTCAATGTGTTTTCCTATTCATATTTATTATATTTATAATACCTATACTATTTGAATTTACCAGGGGTGATAGGAGACACTGCTTCTTTTTTTTCTGTAAAATCCCCGGATACTTCCTTAAAAAAGGATACTTAGAGGCTGTCTTAAAATTAAATACTACATGTAATCATATTGTTCGCTAGTGTTAGAACAATCAAAAAGAATTCCTTATCCTAGTGATATCTCTGATAGAGAATGGGAAATAATCAAACTGTACTTTCCAAATCCCAAGACAAATAGAGGTCGAAAGCGCGTTCATCCTTATCGCGAAATCTTGAATGCCATCTTCTATTTGTTACGTTCTGGTTGTGCCTGGCGAATGCTACCCCATGAATTTCCACCTTGGAAAACTGTGTACCACTATTTCCGTCTTTGGCGACTTACTGGATTTTGGGAACGTATAAATGCTACACTGAGAACTGAACTGAGAATTGCATATGGCAGAGAATCAGAACCTAGTGCAGCTATTTTAGATAGTCAATCCGTTAAAACTACAGAAACTCCAGGAATACGCGGCTATGATGCCGCCAAGAAAGTAAAAGGAAGAAAGCGCCATATTCTAGTGGATACAGTAGGGCTACTGTTGATAGTTATAGTTCATTCGGCGAATATTCAAGATCGAGATGGGGCTAAACTTGTTCTGGAAAAAGTTAAAGGTACTTTTTCTCGATTGGAGTTAATTTGGGCTGATTCTGGTTATTCTGGCCAGCTAGTCGATTGGGTCAAAGGAATGTGTGGTTGGGCATTAGAAATCGTTAAGCTTAGCGATGATGTCAAAGGTTTTCAAGTACTTCCTCACAGATGGA